>ERZ652156.588-NODE-588-length-11274-cov-11.5805_pt1 | contig 11274 bp, 10 predicted proteins | sample MGYA00514760_ERZ652156 | MGnify/ENA metagenome assembly ERZ652156
TCGTCGGCAGCGTCAGATGTGTATAAGAGACAGGTGAAAGCTGGTCCGCAATCTTTGTAAGCACGGCATCGCCGAACATGTGGCCGTACATGTCATTGACCATCTTAAAGTTATCAATGTCAATGATGAACAGGGCCAGTCCTTCCCCTTCTTCCCGGTTGGCCAGCATGTATTCAATCTTCTGGCGGGCGGATGCCTTATTGTACAGCTTGGTAAGGGTATCCCGTTCAGCCCTGGCCTTCAGTTCCTGGGCCGCTGTTTTCTCGTCATTGATATCAATCACGATTCCGACCGCCTTACACGGCCTTCCCTGATCATCGAACTGCATGGTTGCCCTGAGCTTGCACCATTGGTAACGGCCCCTGGAATCCGATACCTTGAACTCCAGTTCCCCATAACGCCTGCCGGAACGCATCTCGCTGATAAACGCCCCAAAAGGAGCCATGTCCTCGGGATGGAGATGGGATATCCTGGGTATCCGCTCCGATGCCCTGGTGGAAATAGGGTCATATCCGAACTTTGATTTCCAGTTGGAGGAATAGGCAACCGTATCTGTTTCCACATCCCACTCAAAAAAGATATCGTTGGTCTGCTCCATGACAATCTTATACCGTTCCAGGCCAAGGCGCAGTTCCTCCTGGGCATGTTTTGTCTGGCTGATATCAATGACCACGCTGTAAAGGTACTCCTGTCCCTGCCGGTCAGTCATCAGGCAGCCCTTGGTCAGCACCCAGCTGATGCATCCATATGCGTCAACCACCCTGTGCTCCAGTTCAAATTCACTTCCCCGGTTCAGCTGGTCCAGCAGCTCCTTCCTGACACGTCCCCGGTCCTCCGGATGGATGATTTCCAGATAGCGGTCATTAAACTTACTGCGGACAACCTCCCTATCATATCCCATGAATCCGTCATCCATATCAAGGATGGTAAGCCACTGGTCATTGCGGTAACGGGATATACCCTTTAATATCTGATGGAGGATCTGGCTTTCATCCGCATGACAGGAGGGAGTTGATTCTCCGCTCCTGTCCGTATCCTCCAGGGCTTTCCACAAAAGCAGGGCCTTTCTCTGGCGGGGATGCTCCGTATCAATCCTGAGTATGGTCAGTTCATACCAGCGCCATTCCAGTCCTTCCCGGACACGGTGCTTCCAGGACTGCTTTAACAGCCCCTCCGCAAAAAACTCAGGCATTCCTTCCTTCCATGCAATCTGCATGTATTCCCGGTCTTCCGGTCTGACCATCTCAGAAATATACCGCGCAGCCGCATCCTCCAGGCGCTCGCCCTGGAAGGCGCGCTTAATCCGGAGATTGGGCGCATATACCAGATGATAGCTTCCTGTAGAAAAATCCACTTCAGCCACCATCGTATTCTCATAACGCAGCATGGCCAGGTACTTCAGCTGCTCCAACTGCAGCGCGCTGACACGGCTCTCAGCCGCGGCCTGCTCCTTATCCTGCATGTGAAGCGGGTTCCCTGAGGGCACGTTGCCGTCAGCATACTTCTGGCACAGGGCAGAAAGCACCGGCAGCACCAGCTTAAAACATTCCATCAGCCTGGGGGAGTATATGCCGCATTCCCCATTGAGGATCATGTTGGCCGCCTGCTGGTAAGGGATTGCCTTCTTGTACACCCGATCCGAGGTCAGGGCGTCAAATGCATCCACCACCGACACTGCCTGGGCGCAGATTGGGATGGCGTCCCCGCAGAGCCCCTCCGGGTATCCCTTTCCATCCCACCGTTCGTGATGATAGCGGCAGATATTATAGGCATACTGAAGATATTCCTTATCACTCATCCGGCCCAGGCTCTCCAGGATCTGGCACCCCTTGGTGGTATGGGTCTTCATGATCTCAAACTCTTCCGGCGTCAGGCGTCCGGGCTTGTTGAGGATACGGTCCTCAATGGCAATCTTGCCTATGTCATGAAGGGCTGAGGCAGATGCAATCACCTCAATCTTATGCTGGTCCAATCCGTATTCCGGACAGTTTTTGGCCAATTCCTGAAGGAGGACCCTGGTAAGGAGACGGATCCGCTTGATGTGCTGCCCGGATTCCAGGCTCCTGTACTCAATGACAGAGGACAGGGCGTCCACCAGCACGTCATTGGACTCCTTCAGCTTATGGGCCTGCCGGTCCACCATGTCCTCCAGGTTATGCTTATGCAGGTAAAGCTCAATGATATTATGTACGCGCCGCTTCACCACATGAGGTTCAAATGGCTTTACAATGATGTCCGAGGCGCCCAGGTCAAAGGAACGCAGTTCCCCTTCCAGGGAATTATCTGCCGTAATGACCACCACCGGCACCTCATCCAGGAGTCCGCTGCCCCCCATCTCCTTCATTACCTGATATCCATCCATAACAGGCATTACCACATCCAGCAGCATGATTGCTATATTGCCGTGATACTGCTTCAGGAGCAGAAGGGCCTGTTCTCCGTTCTCAGCTTCCAACAGATGATACTCTTCCTGGAACAGACCGCTCAGTATGACCCGATTGACCTCCATATCATCTACTATCAGAATCGTATCTCGCTGACCCATGTCAATTCTTCCTCTCTACGGATTCCCCTGAATCCGCACTTCCGTTCCATGGAGTATTTTTAAAGTAATCCTTTTTTCAGGATTCCGCAGATTTCATCATATGCGGCTTTCAGGTCAGGGAATGTTCCGGCTGCCGCCCCATAATCGCCGTCCCTTATGAGACTCACCATCTCCGATGAAATATTATAAAGCTTTGTAAGACCCAGATTAGCCGTCAATCCCTTAAAGGTATGGGTAGCTGTCAGGGCCAGCTGCGCATCCCCGGCCTTAAATGCATCCGTCACCATCCCAAAGGTGGGGTCGGACAAAAACTTATTAAGGAACCTCTCATAAAGCCCTGAATTGCCGCTGAACCGCCTCACCGCACCCTCTGTGTCCACTCCAGCCTCCTGAAGTGTAAGTATTGTATTTAACTCCATAATGCCTCCTTCTACCGGAACCGGACATGGGCATTTCCCACACCAACGCCGTTTTTATACCTGTTTTTTAATACCTGTTATCTGATTTATCTTTTTCAGGTCCTATATTCTTATACACATGCTTTCATTTTAGCATATCCCATTGTAAATTACACCTGTATTTTGTAAAATCCCGGCCCTGTCCCAAAGGGCGCGTAAGGCCCATGGGCGCACAAAAAAAGAACCTTTGTAATCCAACAAAGATTCCTCTTCTAAATAACAGTGCGGGAGATGGGACTTGAACCCATCTCTAAGCAGTAAAACACTAGAGAAATGGAGGGTTCCGAGGATAATGTTATCATTTGTTCCCAAATTTGTTCCCAGAATAATAAACAAAAAAGCCGTTTCCGGCTTTGAATTTCTTACATTCTATGTTTATAACTGATTAAGTGGAACAGCTTTGTGTTCTGGGTGTGCCTCAAGATATTTCCATGGGTCATGTTTTACCTGTTCTATAATATCTTTAGGGATTGTAGGATATACGGTTTCAAACGGAATCGGCTCGCCTATAATTCCTTCCGGCTTTTCCACTTTGATTTTTTGTTTTAACCTAGACTTGTCTACACCTAGTGAGTGGGCAAGTTTTTCTTTTTGTTCCTCGGCTGTTTCTGAATGTACATCAAATCTACTGTGTGTATCATTTTCCATAATATGCTCTTTTCCGAAACTATGTGTTTCTTCATCATACCTCTTGCATAGAATTTCATCTCCTGTCATATGTATAACTGTTTTAATTCTCCTAAAAAACTGATGTGGGTCTTCATTAGGTCTCTTTGCAGACATTTCCTTCCAAAAATCTTCCGCTGAATCCGTAGTAGTAATGAATAGTAATTTACATTCTGTAAAGTGTTTATCATGAAACCTACTTGAACCAGGTCTATCTTGAAAATTATCCAAAACGCCTTGCCAATCCTGAAACTCAAATGTGTTACCTCTTACATCGTCTAAAGCGAATGAGTCTTGACCTTTGTATGTTGCAAGAGGGTCTCTTTCAGAGGCAGAACGCTTAAAACTAAAACCTCGCTCTTTTGCTATAGTCTCTGCAAACGAACTTTTTCCTGTGCCACCTTTGCCATATATATAAATAACTTCCATATTCCTTGTGTTCTGTTTCTCTAAAATTATGCTCCTATATTCTAAAGCATTTTTTATATGACTTCGGTATTTATCATATTCCATGGCAGTTACAAATTCATCAATGTTAAATTCACGAACCGTACCATTTGCTATCAACTCAACAATTTCGCCTATTCGTTCGTCAGCAGCTTTTTTTGCATCTTTTTTGGCTTGCATATCTCGTATAGCTTGCAAACGCTCAGAATAATTGAAATTAGCAACTACTTCACTTTCAGCATATTGATGTTTTTCCGAAAAATTTTCATGAATAAGGTATTGTAGCATAGGTTCATACCTTCCACTTTTACTTGTTTGTATACACATCGTAGGCAATCCAAACCATGAAGCGATATCCGTAAGACGTCTACCTCTCGTCAACCTTAGTTCAATATGCCAATGTGGTTCTTTAGGCGTGCCATCTTCTTTTATATCTTTATCATGTAGTATATATGCCCATTCTTTTATATGGCCTGCCGTTGTATGCTCCGCTATTATGGAGAGCATTTTTTCTTTTGGCAAGAATGGAATTTGTGTCTGTACCTCACATAGGGTTGGTGTTGTGACTGTTTTCTCTGACATGCAAATCACCTCCAGTTTCAATAGCTTGCATTAAAACCATTCTGCAATATTGGGCTGTAGTCATACCATATGACTTTGCTTGCTGTCTGATTTTGTCCCTAAACTGTGACGAAATATTAAAGTTCAATCTAATATAGTCACTCATTATATTTTTTACCTCCAAAAATTTTATAGAACATATTTATGTTCCATCAACAATATGTGAGACTCGTTTGCTATTGAGTTAACTTTGAGTATCTTTATTTATTAAATATTTTCATTAATATTATAAGTATATCTTATTTTTGCAATGCTTGCTTTTACATGAGTTAAAATGTGTAGTCTGTGTAATCTGGATTTTGGCGGTGGGACAAGCTCTCCACCGCCTGTATAATGATAAAAGTATTTGTTTTATTACCTTTCTTATTGTTGAGAAAAAATTGTGGTGTTGTGTACTGCATATTCTAAAGAGTAACGAAAAAGCTGTAAACAAAAAAAGAGGCTTATAATAGCCTGCTTTAATCTTTTACAAATTCAATTAAATCTCCTAAGTTGCAATCAAAATATTCACACAATTTACATACTAAATTTGCATCGATTCTTTGAAACTCGTCACGACAATATCTATTAAAATTTGAACGTGGTATATCCAGTTCTTTACATATTGTATTTTTACTGATTTCACGTTCTTCTAAAAGTTCATTGATTCTCATATGCAAATGTGCCATATCCTCACCACCCTTTATTGATTACATTATATCCAGTAAATATCTATCTAGTAATTCACTATATAGTGAGGTATAATACAGTGAGGTACTTATTAAAAAGTTTATAAATGGAGGAAATTGATGGAAACTTATGACTATCAGCATGAAATAGGCTTTATCAATGAAATGGAAGCAAAAATTGAAATTTTATCGGAGGGTGAAGCAAAAGAGGTATCTGAATTTATTGATATGCTCAAAAAAAAGACTGTACAGGAACAAACTACACATTCTTTAGAATGGATTAAAGTCGCAATATTACCAATATTGCAGGAATATGCAAAAAAAACATGCTCCCTTCTCATTATAGAGGAAGCCCATGATTCTGTTATAATAGCCACACTTAAAAATGATATTGGATATGATATTGCAGAAAATAGCAGACTTATAAAATTGCTGTTTAATTTGGCAAACCATGTAGGAATTGAATCCGAAGATGGCAAAACCTGTATTTCACTGGTCTTTGATGGTGCTAATCTTGTAATGTAATAACAATTTGGGCACTCTGAAAGGGTGCCCATACTTACAATTCTATATCTGCTTCACTTGAATCTATACATTGTGTCTCAAAATGTTCCCGTACCCGTTCAAATTCTTCTGAATCATATGCTAATACTTCTTTCTTGATATATTCATCAAATGATATAGCTGTATCTCTTTGAGCCTGTTCAAAAAGCTTCAGACGCATATAAGCATAATACAAAGCCTGTAAGACCTCTTTAACATTAGCCCTATACTGTTCCCAGTCTTCTAAATCCATAACAGCTATAGGCTTTTTCCTATGCCATGGCCGCTTAATTGTTAAAGAGGGTATAATAATATCTTCTGTGTCTATCCAGTCAAGATATATCTGTTCTCGTTCGTCCATTAAGACTTGTTCAATAATTATTTGCAAATCATCATCATTTATTGTCATTGATATAATCTCCTTTATTTACCTGCCACGTTCCCGGTTCACTGTAATAATCTGATTTGGTGGTTTCCCTCCCATGGCTATTTTAATTGATTGATTAATCCGCCCAAGAACATGCGGACTTTTTTGTAAAATCTTTGCTAATTCATCAACTGTTTGATTTTCCAAACTGCCCAACGTTAATATTGCCTCCTGTTTCTGTTCAATCTGTTTTTTTAATAATTTGGCCTTATATATGGACTGTTCTTCATGTTTTCTGTCCGTACCACGATTGCCACGTTCTAAACCATATTTACTTGCCACTTGCTCATGAAATAAATCCTGCATCTGTCTGTATGACTGTCTTCCTCCACGCTCTGCCCAGAATTGACTTCTGTTAATGCTTGACGGCTCATCAACATATTCATAAAGTGTTTTGCCATCTGAACCTTTTGCCCTAATAGCATGGCCTCTTTCATTCCGAATACAGCGGCCTTGTTCGTCCTTTAAGTATACGTCCTTGCGTTTCCTTTTACCGCAAATAACTGGAATATAATCAACATGGAGATGTGGTGTCTCTTCGTCGAAATGAAGCGTTGCAGAAAGCAGATTTTCTTTTCCTATGTACTCTTTTACGAATTTCAGTGAATCATTAAAATACTGACAAATTTCTTTTGGAATATCTGTTTTGTCCCATTCCCTGGCAACAATTTTATCCCATCCTAACTGCTTAAAAAAATCTGGTGAGGCAGTTATAACAATCTGTTCCATGGCAATTTGATTTTTCTTTCCTGTATAATTTAATCCATAATGTTCTATATGCGTTTTCCAGAGCTGATATAAGGTCTTTCTATCTTTATTACCTAAAGTAATATTAAGATGGCTTCTGGCCTCGTCTATGCTCGTATTCTTATGGTTATATTTAAGTCTGTATTCTTCACGTCCAATGCTATTTATGCTTCCGCTAGTATATCTAGCCACTCTAATTATTTGGTTACTCATATCCAGCCCTCCTCATTACCATCGTCTTATTAAAGAGACAGCTTTTATTCTTACATAAGTATTATGTAAGATGGCTGTCCCTTTAACTCACTAAAGGGACAATGTCCCTAACGTTCGTCCTCCGGAGGGTAGCCATGCTTATTCATAACTCCTAGTGGGATATTCCGTCCCTATAAAATAAATTAACTATTTTAGTTCCATTTTCCAATTTTCACTACATTATATCCACGAGACGGAGAGGCACCACGGCGATGCTCCTCCTCCGTCCGCGGCCGCATTTATAGCATCACACCACTATAAAAAGTAATCAAAAAGAAATTTTACTCAACCGACCAGAAATGACAAGACTGTTTTTCACTTTGTTTCTATGTTATAATTAAAGTGACTTAAATAACAGCCAATCATTAGAGGTTGGGTAACATTGATTGGCAGGAGAAATGGAAATAATGTTAGATAAGTCAGAAATGGACATTGGCAATTTAATAAATGGAGTAAATGATAACATTATCCGTAAGATAAAAGATACAATTATGGATAATAGAACAAAAGCATTAAAAAAGCATAATAGAAAAATCAGTACTTTGAAAGATGGACGGTATGCAACATATGTTGATGACATGACTAAAAAAGAGGGCCGACATAAACTGATAGCTCCCACCTACGAAGATTTGCTTGACAAACTTGCAGCATGGTATTTTAAAGAAGAAGCGATTATACCAGTTAAAGCCATTCAAAAAGTCTTAACATTGAAAAGTCTTTATTCTAAATGGAGCAGGGAAAAGCAACTAGATGGTAGAAGCTCGAATCCAACTCGTCTATGGTACGATTGGAAAAAATACTGCCTGGAAGAAGAATTATCCCATGATTTAATTGAGAAACCGCTAGGAAGTATTACAAGCTTAGAACTTAAAGAATGGGTAAATGCTTTAAATCATAAATATAATTTTAATGTACACCAATATTATAACGCTACCTCACCAGTACGGCAGATTTTAGAATATGCCACTGAACAAGGTTATATTAAAGCTAATCCATATAGCAAAAATCTTATTAGCAAAAAGAAGTTTATACAAGAAGAAAAAGAAGAACCAGAAACACAGGTATTCTTTGTTGATGAAATAGAGGAACTTTGGAATTTGGCACATGATGGAACAGCAACAGGCATTGCAATATGCTTTATGCTAAAAACCGGATTAAGACGGGCAGAACTACTAGGATTAAAATATTCCGACTTATCAAAGAGCGGAACTTATTTAAGTATAAACCGTCAGTATGTTTTTGATTTTGAGTTTGATAAAAACGGTAAACCGACAAAAAAGATTCCACATCTGGTAGAGAGAACTAAAACAAAAGCAGGAAAAAGGAAAATTTATCTGGTTCATAATGCCAGGGAATTATTGAATGAATTGCACGAATATAATAAGCTACATAACCTTACAGGTGAATTTATTTTTCAGTCTGAATTTTATGAGGATTTCCATATGGGATACGAAGCGGTAGAAAAGAAGCTGTACCGTATATGTGATAAAATGCAGACAATTCCTAAAAGTCAACACAAGCTTCGTAAAACATTTGTTTCAAAATTACTGGACGATGGAATCAATATTGATGAGGTCAGACGTATCGCCGGACATGAGAATGAGAAAACTACACTTAGGAATTATTGTTACAACAGATATAATAAAACACAGACGGAAGATATGCTTGAAAAGGCTTTAGCCTAACAAGTTGTTCCCAAAAGTGTTCCCAGAATTCTGTTTTTTGGGAACAAAATGGATTTGTTCCCAAAGACTAAAACAAAAAAGAAAGTCCGAAAAGCCTTATTATATAAGGTTTTCGGACTATCCAGTCAATGCGGGAGATGGGACTTGAACCCACACGAGCATACACCCACAAGATCCTTAGTCTTGCCTGTCTGCCAATTCCAGCACTCCCGCAACACGAATGATAGTATATCACAGAGTTTTTAAATTGGCAACTATTTTTTGAAATTTTTTCTAATTTTTTTTATCTGGTAATCTCAGGAAATTTTTTTTAAAATAGTGTTGACAAAAAGGCCAACCTATCTTATAATAACTTTCGTTGCCTGAGACAAAACAGTTCAGTGCAAAACGCAGAAGTGGCGGAATTGGCAGACGCGCACGGTTCAGGTCCGTGTGGTAGTAATACCTTGAGGGTTCGACTCCCTTCTTCTGCACTTGCAGGAAAACCCCGGATTCCATGATTGGAATCCGGGGTTTTGTTTTACAGTCCCTTCATTGCCAGGACGCAGATTGTATCATCTGTATCTTCACATCTTTTGCCGGCAACATTGCCGTAGAACTGAATCCGGCCAAATCCGGCCTTCCTCAAATCCTGTTCCAGCTCTTCAAATGTAAAGGTATGCTCCCAGATATTGTAATAGTCAGTCCCATCCTCTGTCCCAACCACATACTGGTTCAGGAATGTGTTATCCTCATCATACCGCCAGAAGGAATGAAGCAGCAGGTAAGGCTTCTCATGCCAAAAACCATTTTCTTCCGCCTCCCAGTCCCTGGCCTCTTTCATCCCCTTGTATTTTACCGGCTTGAACACATCGAACAGCAATGCGCCATGGGGAAGCAGGGACTCGTAAATACGGGCCAGCAGCTTTACCCGCGTGTCCCGGGCCAGCACGCCAAAATCACAGTATATCAAGGTAATCAGGTCATAGCTGCCCCCAAGGCCGGAGGCCGTGTAATCCTTCCGGCAATATTCAATTGCCAGATTCTTCTGCCTGGCAGACTCACGGGCGAACCTGATGGAACGCTCCGATATATCCACGCCGGTTACCTCATACCCATTGCGGCAAAATAATTCAGCGTAGATTCCCGGCCCGCAGCCCAGGTCCAGAAGCCTTTTGTACCGGGCCGGCGGCAGTGTGCAGGCAATCCACCCCACGGATTCTTTTACAAACCCCATCTTCCGTGTTGCCGAATCAAAGCCTTCATCCAGATGCGCGGCCAGCATCTGCTTTGATATGTGGGGATTATCCCACATATTCCTGGGGGAGGGTTCATATAAAGCCGGTTTTTCTTTTAATATTTTTAATAAATCCTTCATGATATCTTATCCTTTCCATTTGGGTTACGGTAACCTATGGTAATTGTGGGAATTAAAAAAACTGTGGAAGAATTCCACAGTTAATATGGTTAATCGTATTAACGCGGAATTCTTGATAATCTTGCTGGCATGACAACAAAACCTGTAAATACAGGCGCTGTCCCTTATGCAGTTAGGATTATCTTGGTTTTCCACGTTCCACTTATGCTGCTGATTGTGCAGCATCAAGTGCGCCGGACAGAATCAACTCCTTTTCATTACCATTATAGTTACCGTGATCCTATTATACCGGCATTTACACAAAAACGCAATGATTATTATCGGAATCCCCTGAGGTAATACCAGGGCGGGAACATTTTCCCAATCTGGTCAAAGACATCCAGGTACCGTCCCGCATCAATGAACACAGGGCAGAACAGAAGGCTGCCGATGACAAAAAAGGGAATGACGCAGCACAGCACCTGGGGCCTGCGGCAGATGACCTTTAAAAGCCAGGAAACAGCCGTAACAGCCATACAGTACCCCGCCATGGCCACGATTTCCTTTACAGGGTCCGTAAGGCTTTTGCTGGCCCACAATGCCATCAGTCCGGATATGGCCGCCATGGCCACGGGCGCTGCCATGGACGCGATGCGGCAGGGCGTCCTGTAACCGTAGGAAAGGGGCAGGAACAGCCCCCTCTCCTCATCCCCGCACAACACCACGGCCCCGTAGAGGCTTGTCACGAACACATAGACAGCCACAATGCCCCTTACCGGAAATACGGTCTCCTGAGGCTCCGTACCAGCCAGGGCCGCGGCACCGTCCTGTCCCTGGAAGCTGTATTCAAACCGGAAGGTGCTTCCATTGCCAAGCCAT
>ERZ652156.600-NODE-600-length-11122-cov-9.62465_pt1 | contig 11122 bp, 9 predicted proteins | sample MGYA00514760_ERZ652156 | MGnify/ENA metagenome assembly ERZ652156
GAAGCAACTGCGCTCTTCAGGCATAACTATGGTAAATTGCACGCCATTCCGATGGTTTGATAGTTGATACGTTGCTCTAATGTCGAAAATTTGGTCAAAAGATGAGACTCTCTGGAGTTTCGCTCTCTATGGCACGGCCGTGGGCGCAGGAACGCTGTTCTTGCCCATTCAGCTGGGCTCCGCAGGCGCTATCGTCCTGTTTATTACCGCCCTCGTGGCCTATCCCTTAACCTACTGGCCGCACCGGGCGCTGGTGCAATTTATCCTGTCGTCGAAAACAAAAGGCAACGAAGGGATCACCGGCGCCGTCTCGCACTATTACGGCAGGAAGATTGGCAACCTGATCACCACGCTCTATTTCATCGCCTTCTTTGTGGTGGTGCAGATTTATGCGGTGGCCATCACCAACTCGCTCACGGAGCAGCTGGCGAAACACCTGACGGTGGATACCGCCGTTCGCGTGCTGGTCAGCCTGGGAGTGGTGCTGGTTCTGAATCTGATCTTCCTGATGGGGCGCCATATCACGATAAAAGTGATGGGCTTCCTGGTGTTTCCGCTGATTGCCTATTTTCTGTTTGTCTCGTTCTATCTGACCGGAAGCTGGCAACCTTCGCTGCTGACCAGCCAGATGGCCGTCGATCGTCATACGCTGCATCAGGTATGGATTTCGATTCCGGTGATGGTGTTTGCTTTCAGCCATACCCCGATTATCTCAACGTTTGCCGTTGACCGTCGCGAGAAATTTGCTAACGGCGCCATGGATAAATGCAAGAAAATCATGAAGGTGGCGTACCTGATCATCTGCCTGAGCGTGCTGTTTTTTGTCTTCAGCTGCCTGCTCTCAATTCCGCCGTCGTACATTGTGGCCGCCAAAGAGCAAGGGGTAACGATCCTGTCCGCGCTGTCGATGATGCCTTCTTCTCCGGCGTGGCTGGGCATTTCCGGGATTATCGTGGCGATTATTGCGATGTCGAAATCGTTCCTCGGCACCTATTTTGGGGTGATTGAAGGGGCGACGGAGATCGTGAAGTCGTCGCTCAATCAGGTGGGCGTGAAAAAGAGCCGCGCCTTTAACCGCGCGATTTCCATTATGGGGGTGTCGTTAATCACCTTTGCCGTCTGCTGCATTAACCCGAACGCCATTTCGATGATTTACGCCATCAGCGGCCCGCTTATCGCCATGATCCTGTTTATCATGCCGACGCTGTCGATGTATCTGATCCCCTCACTGAAACAGTACCGCTCCATTGGCAACCTGCTGACGCTGATCGTCGGCGTGCTGTGCGTGTCGGTGATGTTTGTCGGCTAAACGCCCTGCATGCCCGGCGTTCTGCCGGGCATGCCTCTCAGTCTCGCCCTGCTGATTACAGCGGAAAAGGTCTGTCCTGCACGACCGTTTTCATCACAAGCGTAGAGCGAAGGTGCTGCACGCCGGGCATGGCGGAGAGCTTCTCGTCGTAGAGTTTCTGGAAAGCGGACAGGTCGCGGGTCACGACGTGCATCAGATAATCGGGATCGCCAAACAGACGCTGAGCCAGCACGATCTGCGGGATTTCCTCCACCGCCGCTTCAAACGCGCTAACCGCCTTTCTGTCACCCTCCTTCAGCGTCGCAAACACTATCGCCAGGAAGTTGAATCCCATTTTGGCGGGGTCGAGGCTGGCACGGTATCCCGTTATGGCCCCGCTTTGCTCCAGCGCCCGCACGCGACGATGGCACGGCGAGAGGCTCAGATTCACTCTTTCCGCCAGCTCGGTAAGGGATAAGCGGCCATCAGACTGTAGCTCAGCAAGAATTTTTCGATCGATGCTATCCATGTGGAAGATTTTCTCATTTTCACGGTGTTATGAGCATAACATTGAAAGCCTATTTCGCAGGGTTAGCGATATTCTTTTTCTCAACGTTTGACGCACTGCGGGAGTTTTCAGAACGATGGAAATGAGTATTGTGGCCGGCTTTTGGGTGGTTTCTTTTCTGCTCATCATGACGCCGGGCGCCGACTGGGCCTACGCCATTAGCGCCGGGATTAACGGGCGACGCGTGGTACCGGCGGTGATGGGGTTAATGTCCGGGCATCTGTTAGCTACGCTGATTGTGGTGGCTGGCGTGGGCGTAGTGATTGCTCAGCATCCGCTGGCGTTAACCGGGCTGACCGTTGCGGGGGCCGTGTATCTCCTCTGGCTTGGCATCGGGCTGTTGCGTCACCCGGCCGCACCGGAAAAGGCCACCCACCATGCGGGAAACTGGAGACAGTGGGCGGTGAAAGGACTCTGCATTAGCGGCCTTAACCCGAAAGTTTTTTTACTTTTCCTGGCGCTGCTTCCGCAGTTTACCGACCCGACCGGAAGCTGGTCGCTAGCGATGCAAATGTCCGCGCTTGGCGTGATGCACCTTATTACCTGTACGCTGGTCTATCTGCTGGTGGGGTATGGTTCGAAAGCGGTACTGGCGACCCGGCCACAGGCGGCGCGTAGGGTGAGCATGGCGTCAGGAGGGATAATGGTGCTGATCGCGATGGTATTGCTGTTTGAGCAGGTAAGATAAAAAAACACCGGCCATCGCCGGTGTTATTTACGCCCGAATATCGTCATATTCCCGCGTTTTATCAAACTCATGCTTCGCGAACGGGCACAGCGGGATAATTTTACGGTTCTCACCGCGCATCTTCTCCACCACTTTCGCCACCAGCTGTTTACCGACGCCCTGCCCTTTCAGGCTCTCATCCACATCGGTGTGCTCGATAATGCTCAGGTGCTCGCCGGTCGGTACAAAGACAATCTCCGCAACCTGGTTGCCGTTCGCATCATTGACGTAAAACTTGTTATGGCCTTCCAGAATATCCATGGTTCCTCGCTTATTTTTGGCGATACTTCAGCGCACCGCTCGGGCAGGTATCAATCACGCGTACAACCGTTTCAACGTCCACTTCATCGGGAATGATCCACGGCTTACGTTTCAGATTAAACAGCTTTGCGCTCCCACGCACGCAGTTACCTGAGTGTTTGCAGATCCCGGTATTGAAGTAAACGTCAATTTTCTCGCCGGTATAGGCCCGGTAACCCGCATCCAGTAGTTCTTTGTCCATGACATTGCCTCTGTAATTATTATCGTGCTGAATGAAGCATAGCCTTACGGGATCCTGATGGCTATAACGCCGAAAACGAAAAGCCAGGTCACAACTCTTTTCTCGCCAGATTGCGTCCGCTATTGGCCCATGTCAGGCTCGGCAAATGTCACTTTTACATAACTTCCGCAGGTTGAATGAAACGCAGACTCTCTTTTCAGGTAAAGCTGTTTTTAGCGCTGGTGTGCTTCTCCTGCCTGCTGTTAGTTCTGCTGGGAACAATCCTGTTCCATTTTATTGACCGACAGCTCCATCACGATCTCGGCCAGCGCGCCCGGGTTCAGGCCAGCCAGATCGCGCTGATGCCGGGTCTGGCGGCAATGGTAGCGGCCAGAGATATTCCGGGAATAGCCCGGTTAATTCAGCCGCTGCGCGCCGAAAGCGATGCCAGCTACATTGTGATTGGCGATACCGAGGAGCAGCACCTTTATCATTCGGAATCCCCGGAGCGTATTAATTTACCGATGATCGGCGGGGATAATGCCGAGGTGTTAAAGGGCAAAACCATTATTTCCGTGCGTCAGGGCGGAATTGGCGTGTCGCTACGCAGCAAAGCGCCCATCTTCAACGCGCAGCATCAGGTGATTGGTATTGTCTCGGTCGGCTATCTGACGTCGTATATTGCCAATATTAACGCCCGCATTCTCTGGCAGTCCGGGCTATACGGCGCTGCGCTTCTGCTGCTGCTGTTTATTTTCTCCTGGCTGTTTACCCGCAATTTAAAAAAACAGATGTTCCGGCTGGAGCCGAAAGATATCGCTCAGCTGGTTTTGCAGCAGCGCGCGCTATTAGAAGCCATGTACGAAGGGGTATTTGCCGTTAATGGCGAGAAGCAGCTGATTTTAATTAACCGCGCGGCACGCGAAATGCTGGATATTCGGCAAAGTGAGAAAGAACTTATCGGTAAACCGCTGGAAGACATTCTGCAGACGGCGCCGGGGTTTTTATCCCAGCGCTACGCCTCGGTGAGCGCTGGCAGCCACGACCAGATTGCGGTGCTGAACCAGCGCGAGGTGATCGTCAACCGGGTAGCCATTGAGGTCGAACCGGGCGTTGAAAGCGGTTGGGTATACAGCTTTCGCGACAAAAATGACATCAACACGCTCAGCAGCCAGCTCAGTCAGATCAAACGCTATGCGGATAACCTGCGCATTATGCGCCACGAACAGCTGAACTGGACCGCCACTCTCGTCGGGCTACTGCAGATGAAACATTATGACGAGGCCATCCGTTACATCCAGGTGCAGTCAGAAGGCGCGCAGCGCGTGCTGGACTTTGTCTCAGCCCATTTTGTCTCCCCGGCGCTGTGCGGGCTGCTGCTCGGAAAATACGTCAGCGCGCGCGAAAAAGGCATCGAGCTGCTGTTTGACCCCGCCTGCCAGCTCACCCGCATGCCTGCCGCGCTGAGTGAAACGGAGCTGATGTCCATTATTGGTAATCTGCTGGACAACGCCGTGGAGGCGACACTCAACGCGCCGGTCCACGCGCCGGTAGAACTCTACATTTCTGACCGTAACCAGGAGCTGCTGATCGAGGTGGCTGACCGGGGCTGCGGGGTGGACGATGCGTTGAAGCCGCACATTTTCCGCCAGGGATTCAGCAGCAAGCCGGACAGCGAAAACGACATTGTGGGTACCGAGCACGGTATTGGCCTGTTCCTGGTGGCAGGATATATCGACAAGGCCGGCGGCAGCATTGAGATTGCCGACAACACGCCGCAGGGCACTATTTTTTCTGTGTTTATTCCGAATGGGCAACAGCATGACCCGACCACTTGACGTTGTGATAGTTGAAGATGAGCCGCACCTGGCGGAGCTGCATCGCGAGTATATCGAGCAGAATTTCCATCTGCGCGTGGTGGGCATCGCCGCGTCGATTGAGCAGGCATGCAGCCTGATTCGTCAGCACCAGCCGCGACTTATCCTGCTGGACAACTATCTCCCGGACGGTAAAGGCGTGGAGTTAATTGATAATCCGCTACTGAAAAGCTACGAATGCTCGGTGATTTTCATCACCGCCGCCAGCGATATGCAGACCTGCAGCCACGCCATGCGCAGCGGCGCGTTTGACTACCTGATTAAGCCCGTCTTTTTCCAGCGCCTGCACGCCTCGCTGGAGCGGTTTATGCGTTTCATCCACACCGTGCAGCAGGTGAAGGTGGTCGACCAGCATGCGCTGGATCGCCTGTTTAATCTTCCCGCCGCGGAAGCCTCCATTACGCCGTCGACGAAGGGCATTGAACCCCAGACGCTGGAACGGATTAAAAACCTGTTCGCCGAGCATCCCGATACCGCGATGTCGGTTGAAGAGGTGGTGGAAAACGTGGGGATCAGCAAAACCACGGGGCGTCGCTACCTTGAATACTGCGTGGAGAGTGGGTTAATCAGCGTCGAAATGCTGTATGGCAATATAGGTCATCCGCGAAGGTTATACCGCAAAGCGCCCGATAAACCGTAATCCAGAACCGTTCACAGGCTAACGTTCGCGGATTTTATGGTGTTAATTGCTGAAACGACGGCGACAATCACACTTCGGAATCATTGCCCGCTTCACCCTCTTGTGGGTGGAGCCCGATACGCTATGTTGACAATTAGTTCCTCAAATGTAACTAAAAGGTTAACTATAATGTCGAACACGTTCCGAATTTCTCTGCTTACCGCTACTGTACTGTTCTCTGCTTCTGCACTCTCTGCCCTGCCGCAGGGCTATCCTGCTGAATATCAAAAAGTTGTTGATGCCGCAACGAAAGAGGGCAAGGTTGTTATTTACTCCACCACCGACATCAAGGCCGCGGGACCGCTGATCCAGGGCTTCGAAAAAACCTACCCGGGCATTAAAGTCGAATACAACGACATGAACAGCACCGAGCTGTACAACCGCTTCATCAGCGAACAGGCCTCCGGTGGCGTGAGCGGCGACGTGGTCTGGAGCTCCTCTATGGACACCGGCCTGAAGCTCGCCACCGACTACGCCATGGAGTATAAATCGCCGGAGCAAAGCCAGCTGCCGAAATGGGCGGTCTGGAGGGATAAGGCTTATGGCACTACCTATGAGCCGGTGGTCTTTATCTACAACAAGCGCCTGATCCCGGCTGGCGACGTGCCGGATTCTCACGCCGCGCTGGCGAAACTGATTGCCAGCCAGACGGACAAATTCAAGGGCAAAGTCACCACCTACGACATCGAAAAATCGGGTCTGGGCTTTATGCTCTCGGTTCAGGATCACAACGCCGATCCTAATTACTTCAAAACCCTGGCCGACGTCGCCAAAGGTGGCTTATCGGTGCAGTCGTCTACCGGCACCATGATGGAGCGCGTCTCCTCCGGTGAAAACCTGATCGGCTTCAACATCCTCGGTTCCTACGCGGAAGCGCGCGCGAAGAACGATCCTTCGCTCGGCATTTCCTATCCAAAAGATTACACCCTGGTGCTGTCGCGCGTGTCGTTCATCAGCCAGCAATCGCAAAACAGCAACGCCGCTAAGCTGTGGCTGGACTATGTGCTGTCTGAACAAGGGCAAAACATTCTGGCCAATCAGGCGGATATTCCCTCCATTCGTAACGATATCGAAGGGAAAAATGATATCGACGGCCTGACCAAAATCCTCGGTAACGCGCTGAAGCCAATTCCGGTTGATGAAACGCTGCTGGAATACCTGCAGCCGAAAAAACGCCTGGAGTACATCAAAGAGTGGCGTACCGCCGCCGGTAAATAAGCGTCTGAGCGCGGCGCAGGCCGCCGCGCTCCCTTATCGACTGAGTTCGTTTTTCTGGGCCGCAACACCAGGGATACCCCATGAATACATTACGCAGAAAGTGGCAAAGCCTGCCGCGAGGCATCGTCGTGCTGATAACCGCCCTGGTTATCTATACGCCGCTGTCGTTTATCGTGATACAGAGCTTCCTGTCCGCCCCGTTCTTTTCGCCGTCAAAAGAGTGGAGCTTTGAATCATTTGAGTTTATTTTCACCGACCCTGATTTTTATAAGGCCCTGAAAAGCGGCTTTATTCTTGCTTTCGGGCTGGTCTTTATCTCCATCCCGCTGGGTGGCGTGCTGGCGTTTCTGATGGTGCGTACCGACCTGCCCGGCCGCCGGCTGATTGAGCCGCTGATCCTGGTCCCGATCTTCGTTTCACCGATGGTGCTGGGCTTTGGCTACGTGGTGGCCGCCGGTCCGGTGGGCTTTCTCTCCCAGTGGGCTCAGGCGCTGATTGGCTTTGTGCCGTGGAATATCTACGACATGTCGAGCATTGTGGTCATCGCCGGCCTGACGCACGTCCCGCACGCCTATCTGTATATATCGTCTGCGCTGCGCAGCGTGGGCTCCGATGTGGAAGAAGCCGCACGCACCGCGGGCGCGTCGCCCTGGCAGGTCATGACCTCCGTCAGCCTGCCGATGGTGCGCCCGTCCATTCTGTACGCCACCGTGCTGCTGTTCTTCCTCGGGCTGGAAGTGTTCGGCCTGATGCTGGTCCTCGGCGACCCGGAAGGCAACATGGTGCTGGCGACCTATCTCTATAAGCTGACGAACAAGATGGGCACCCCATCCTATAACCTGATGGCGGCGGTTGCCGTGGTGCTGATCTGCATCACCATCCCGCTGGTGATGCTCCAGCGTCGCCTGATGCGCACCGCCAACCGCTTCGTCACCATGAAGGGGAAAGCCTCGCAGGCACGCGCGCTGCCGCTGGGTAAATGGCGCTGGGTGGCTGGCGGAGTGATTGCCTTCTGGCTCACCGTCACCATCGGCGTTCCGCTGCTCGGCGTGGTATTGCGCGCGTTTATCTCCAACTGGGGCGTGGGCGTTTCGCTGTGGGACGAGCTTTCTCTGAACACCTTCCGCACCATCTGGGCGCAGCCCAACCTGCTGCGCGCCATCGTCAACTCCATGGCGATTGGCGTGATTGGCGGCGCGCTGGCCGTGGTGTGCTACCTGTTTGTCGGCATTGCCATGCACCGCAAGCCGGACAACACCACGCGTTTTCTGGACTACAGCGTGCTGGTGCCGCGCGCCGTGCCTGGCCTGCTGGCGGGTCTGGCGTTCCTGTGGGTGTTCCTGTTCCTGCCGATGTGGCTGGATAACTCGCTGAAATCCGGCTGGCTTTCCGGGTTCGCCTGGACCGACTGGATGCGCGAAAACGTCATCGTCTGGCTGCGTTCGCTGCGCAGCACCATTTTCAGCGTCTGGCTGGCCTATACCGTGGTGTGGATGGCTTACGGGCTGAGGCTGATCTCTTCCACGCTGCTGCAGGTAGGGCCAGAGCTTGAGGAAGCGGCGCGCAGCACCGGGGCGACGCGCGGGCAGATCACCCGCCACGTCACCATCCCGCTCTCCCGCTACGGTCTTATCGGTTCGTGGCTGCTGATGTTCCTGATCTTTGAGCGTGAATATTCAACGGGTGTGTACCTGCTTTCACCCGGCACGGAAACCATCGGCTCGATGCTGGTTTCCCTCTGGGCCGCGGGTGCCATCGATATCGTGGCGGCGCTCTCTTTCATTAACATCCTGCTGGTCGTGGTAGGTCTGGGCATTGCCCTTCGTTTCGGAGTGAAAATACATGATTGAATTAGCGGTTGACGATCTGCACTTAACCTACGGCGACAATCCTGTTTTAAAAGGTGTCTCCATGAACCTGAAGCGCGGCGAAGTGGTCTCCCTGTTAGGCCCCTCCGGCAGCGGTAAAACCACCCTCCTGCGCGCCGTTGCGGGTCTGGAAAAACCGACGCAGGGGTCCATTGTCATTGGCAATAATAAAGTTTACGACGGCACGCCGCGCAGCGAGGTCCCGGCGGAAGAGCGTAACCTTGGGCTGGTGTTCCAGTCCTATGCCCTGTGGCCGCACAAGACCGTGTTTGAGAACGTGGCCTATCCGCTCAAGCTGCGCAAAGTCCCGGCCAAAGAGATCCAGCAGCGCGTGCAGGACGTGCTGGACCAGCTTGGTCTGGGCCATCTTGGCAAACGTCACCCGCACCAGCTCTCCGGCGGACAGCAGCAGCGCGTGGCGATTGGCCGGGCGCTGGTGTACAACCCGCCGGTGATTTTGCTGGACGAACCGCTCTCTAACCTCGACGCCAAGCTGCGCGAAGAGGCCCGCGTGTTCCTGCGCGAGCTGATTATCAAGCTCGGGCTATCCGCGCTGATGGTGACGCACGACCAGAACGAAGCGATGTCGATTTCCGACCGCATCCTGCTGCTTAACAACGGCAAAATTGAGCAACAGGGCACGCCGCAGGAGATGTACGGCTCGCCGAAAACGCTTTTTACCGCCGAGTTTATGGGCAGCAACAACCGCCTGCACGGCAAAGTCACCGAAGTGCGCGACGGCAAAGCGCGTATCGAAGGAAAAGGTTGGGTGCTGTGGGGCCAGGCCGGTGAAGGGGTGCAGAGCGGTGAAGAAGCGACGGCGGTGATCCGCGTCGAACGCGTGGCGGTGGTCGAGGGGCCAGGGGAAAATCAGCTTGAGCTGCCGCTGCTCACCAGCATGTATCTCGGCGACCGCTGGGAGTACCTGTTCCGCACGGTGGGAGATGATTTTGTCATTCGTGCGTATGGGCATGAGGTTCGGGATCCGCAGCACTGCCATCTTTCGCTGCCTGAGAAGTATGTGTGGGTGTTCCCGAAAGGGTGAATGGGAGAGAAAAGGCTGCGGGATGCAGCCTTTTTTGCTTTGACAATCCTGCGTAGAGCCAATGCTGCCAGCGCACCCATACCTTCCACTGCGAGCTAATTCCCGTCCAGAGCCTGATTTGCCATCTCCCCCAATAGCTGACCAGGCTTCAGTTTTCATCAGGTTTTTTATGGTATTCGCAACACCCTGATGCTTACCTTCCAGGGCGTTTAGAGCTTTATTGCAGTAACTGTCACCTATCGCCAGGCTGTCAGAGCCAATGCACCATCAGCAGCATAGTCTGCGGAGCCTATTGAAAAATCTCCGGTATCAGAAAGGGTATCGATGATAGCGTTAGTCGTTGCAGGTAATGGGCATTCACCCCCCTTGTCTCTTTTTCCTGACCGATAAAAGTAAGATCCCGGATTGGCGGCCGGGATCTCTAATATCATGATTCCAATAATCGCAACCAATCATTAAAATCATCGATACCATACAAGTAATCTCGATCTGAGGAAGGAAGATCGACAGCACCTAAGCTTTGAATCACTTTCCAGGCAACTTGATCAGTGATTCTAATATCATCCGCATCAATAATTGAAAAAGCCCATTGAGCAACGTAGGTTCTGTCTACCACACCCACTTTCAACTTATTAATTACGCTAGAAATTTCGTAACGCGTTGGAAGTTCGTTCATATTTATCTCCTTCCTTGATAATTCCCATCAGCATCAAAAATATGGTGGTTCTTATCATTAGTAACGGGTTTCGGAGCCACACTACGAATATTGCCAGCATGATCAAGTGTTTCATACCAAGTTCGGGTTTGACCTGTTTTTGGATCCCACTCTCTTACCAGTCGAGCTCCAGCCATTTCTCCAGTTGTTCTGGAAGGCGTCATATCACCATAAAAGCGATAATTTCCATTCTCCAGTTCCTTAACCCCAGCTTGCCCATATTTCTCAGCCTGTCGATAGTATTCTTTTAGCTTCGCTCCTTCCAGGGAACTAACTGCACGCCCCCCACCTTTTGCTATTCCACCGCCACCTTTCAGCAACTCTCCGTCTGCATCCTCAATTCCAATTTTCAGCATTGGATTAATATCGAAGATATTTGGTTTGTCCTTACTCAGCGAGTTATTCTCAACCTCCACCTTCGCCGTTTCCGACGCCGTCGCCGTCATGGAGACACTGCCATCCGTCACCGCAGCGCCCGCCAGACCACCCGCTATACTCACGAGGCTACTGACCAGCCGTTTCTCCTCTGCTGTCAGGTCACTGGATTTTTTATCTCCATACAGCGCGCTAACCAGATGGTCCGTCATCGCCGAGGCCGTAATGGCTCCAATGGCACCAGCCTTCAGGCCATCCGCAGTGCTCCCGCCACTCAGCTG
>ERZ652156.602-NODE-602-length-11094-cov-9.86801_pt1 | contig 11094 bp, 10 predicted proteins | sample MGYA00514760_ERZ652156 | MGnify/ENA metagenome assembly ERZ652156
ATAAGAGACAGTTCCAATACCAGCACTGCGCCGCACCCTGCCAGCGATACCTGGAACAGGCTTTTCCCCCTGTAGGCCAGGGCGGCCGCAACGGCCAGGGCAGCGGCGCCCGACCACAGGGAGGCCGTGGCGTGCAGGATGGCCGGGAAGGTCATGACGGACAGGGTTACGTAAGGCACATAGTAAAGAAAGGATTTTATATAAACATTCTTAATCTCCTTTTTTATCAATGTCAGCGGCAGGAGACGTATCAGGTAGGTCACGCCTGCCATGACCAGGATATAAAGATACACGTTACGGTTCATTGGCCTGTTCCTCCTTTAATGGAAATAGGATTGCGGCTGCACCTGCAACCAGTATGGTGAGTATAATGATCTTAAAGCCAGATGATATGTGGTTCAGCGCCGGTATCCAGGTAAACATCCAGCTGAGCGCCATGGATACAAGGATGACCCAGGTAAGGACCTTGCTGCCCTTTGCAGGTGGTATGACCACGGCCAGGAACATGCCGTAAAGGGCCACGTTAAGGGCGCTTAAGAGACGGGCAGGCAGCAGGTCGCCGGAGATGGCGCCTAACAGGGTGCCCAGGGTCCACCCCGGAACAGCCAGGCACATCAGCCCATAGCTGTAAAACGGGCTCAGCATGCCGGGGCGGCACACGGAAACCCCGAATATTTCATCGGTAACGCCATAAGATATTAAGAAACGGTGGAAAAAGGGAAGTCCTGCCTTAAGCTTCTGGGACAGGGAACAGGACATCAGGCAGTACCGCAGGTTGATGATCAGCTGGGCGGCGGCCATTTCCACAAAGGGGGCCCCGGCCTGGATGATGCCCAGGGCCGCGAACTGCCCCGCGCTTGTGAGGTTGGTAAATGACATGACCACTGCCTGCCAGGTATTAAGGCCCGCGCCGCTGGCCATGATCCCAAAGGTAAAGGAAACAGCCAGGTATCCCAGGCCAATGGGAATGCCGTCCTTTAATCCCGATTTAAACTGTGTTCCATTGCTTTCCATAATGCCCCCTCATATGTAAAATGATGTTGCCGGGCTGCGTGGCTGGCTGCATGTAAAGCCCCGGCGTCCTTTCCAATTATATCAGGAAAATCCAGGTTGTAAATCGGGTTTTTCCTGAAAAACAGGAAATATTGTGAGTGCAGGACTGTTAAAAATGTGTGAAATCAGTTGACATCTGCATGATTTGGCCGTAATATTGTTAGGTAACTAACAGATATACGATTCATGAAAGGAGCATCAGCCAATGGCTGTGAATCCAACGGTCCGTCTCATTGCAACGCTTTCCAATCTGATTCGGCGCAAAATCGACAGCCTGGAAGGAATCCCGGGACTTACCCCGGTACAGGACGGAGTCCTTCATTTCATACTGGGCAGGTGCAGGGAGCAGGACCTGTTCCAGAAACATGTGGAGGAGGAGTTCAACCTGCGCCGCTCAACAGCGACTGAACTTCTCAAGCTCATGGAGAAGAAAGGGCTGATTTACCGTGAAGGGGTTTCCTATGATGCCAGGCTGAAGAAAATCATGCCCACTGATAAGGGGGTCATGCTGGAGGGGCAGGTCTTAAAGGATATCCTGGAAATGGAACGTCTGGTGACCAAAGGCATACCAGAGGAGGAGCTGGAGGCCTTCCTTGCAACGGGCACAAAGATGATGAATAATCTGAAATGAAAAAGGGCCTATAGCAGGCTCTTTAAATTACCTTAAAATTGGTAAAAGTTTACAATAATAGGAGGTTTTATCTGTGAAAGGACAACACCAAAAAACAATCCGGACCTTGTTATCCTCTGTCCGGGAATATAAAAAGGCATCCCTGTGGTGCCCTGTATTTGTGGTCCTGGAAGTACTGATGGAGGTGCTGGTGCCGGGGGTCATGGCCCTCATCATAGACAAGGGAATCAATGGAGGCAGCATAAACTATATCCTGAAAGTGGGGGCTGTCCTCATCCTCATGTCCATGCTGGCCCTGTTTTTCGGAATCATGGCAGGAACCAATGCGGCCAAAGCATCCGCGGGCATGGCGGGGAACCTGAGAATGGATATGTTCCACCACATACAGGATTTTTCCTTTGCCAACATTGACCGGTTTTCGTCTTCCAGCCTGGTGACCAGGCTGACCACGGATGTGACCAATGTGCAGAACGCATATCAGATGGTCATCCGGATTGCAATCCGTGGACCGATCATGCTGGTGTTCGCTCTGGTCATGGCGCTGGGAATCAGCAGGGATCTGTCCACGATTTTCTTTATCATACTTCCCATCCTTGGGGCAGGGCTTTTTTTCATTGTGATTAAGGCCCATCCCTACTTTGAGGCTGTATTTAAACGGTACGATGTGCTCAACCGTGTGGTCCAGGAAAACCTGAACGGGATCCGTGTGGTCAAGGCTTATGTAAGGGAGCCCTTTGAAATCCAAAAATTCCACCAGATATCGGAGGATGTATTTTACCAGTTCAAATATGCGGAAAAAATAGTGGCCTGGAACAGTCCGCTGATGCAGTTCTGCATGTACAACTGCATCCTGCTGGTGTCAGGCCTGGGGGCCCGTCTGATTGTGGGAGGAAGCATGTCCACAGGTGAGCTAACCAGCATGATTATCTATGCGGTCCAGATACTATCCAGCCTTATGATGCTTTCCATGGTATTTGTCATGGTCATCATGGCGCGTTCCTCTGCGGAGCGCATCGTGGAGGTGCTGGAGGAAGAAAGCAGCCTGGCTGACCCTGAACATCCGATCCGTGAGGTAAAGGACGGAAGCATTGACTTTCATCATGTGGATTTCAGCTACATAGGGGACGGGGAAAAGCTGGCCTTAAAGGATGTGGATATCCACATAAAGCCAGGGGAAACCATAGGAATCCTGGGCGGCACCGGAAGTTCAAAAACCACCTTTGTGCAGCTGATTCCAAGGCTTTATGATGTGACGGCGGGATGCCTTAAGGTGGGCGGACGGGATGTGCGCCAATATGACCTGAAAAGCCTGAGGGACCAGGTGGCAATGGTGCTTCAGAAAAATGTCCTGTTTACCGGGACCATCCGCGACAACCTGAAATGGGGCAGCCCCAATGCATCGGAGGAGGAAATCATCCACGCGTGCAGGCTGTCCCAGGCAGATGAGTTCATAAGGCAGTTCCCTGACCAGTATGACACTTTCCTGGACCAGGGCGGCACCAATGTGTCGGGGGGACAGAAGCAGAGGCTGTGCATTGCAAGGGCGCTGCTAAAAAAACCCAGGATACTGATACTGGATGATTCCACCAGCGCGGTTGATACCAAGACCGACGCCCTGATCCGCAGGGCCCTGAGGGAGGAGATACCGGACACCACCAAGCTGATCATTGCCCAGCGCATTTCCTCGGTGGAGGATGCGGATAAGGTGATTGTGCTGGATCATGGCACGGTCAATGACTTTGGGACGCCGGATGAGCTTCTGGCAAGGAATAAAATATACAGGGAAGTATATGAATCCCAGAAGAAGGGAGATAAGGAAGAATGATGAATGACAGGAAGATGGGAGACAAGGTGAACCGCCATTACGCAAGGACGGCCAGGCGGCTGATGGGATATGTGGCCAGTACGTACAAGTTACAGTTTGCCTGTGTCCTTGTGACCATAATCATAAGCGCCCTGGCTAATGTGGCAGGCCCGCTGTTCCTTATGGTGCTGATTGATGATTTCATCACCCCTCTTATGGGGCAGCAGGGCCCTGACTTCACGGCCCTTAACCAGGCCATGGCCGGGCTGGCCGCTTTTTACGTGGCAGGTGTCATCTGTACCTATATCTACAACCGCCTGATGGTCAACATTGGCCAGGGCGTCCAGAAGCGGGTGCGCGACGAGATGTTTGAGCACATGCAGACACTTCCCATCCGTTACTTTGACCAGCATCCCCACGGGGAGCTTATGAGCCGCTATACCAATGACATCGATACCCTGAGGCAGATGATCAATCAGGCCCTGCCCATGGCATTTTCATCCCTCATAACCATCCTGGCAATATCCGCGGTGATGATAAGCATCAGTATCCCGCTGTCCGTCCTGGCAGCGGCCATGGTCCTGCTTATGCTGTTCATCAGCAGGACGCTGGCAGGACGGTGCGGCAAATACTTTGTGGCCCAGCAGCTGGCAATCGGCCGTGTGACCGGGTATATTGAGGAGCGCCTGGGGGGACAGAAGGTAATCAAGGTATTTAACCACGAGGCCGAGACCATGGAAGAATTCGACGCGCTGAACAACAAGCTGCGCCAGAGCGCGTTCAATGCCAACAAATACGCCAATGTGATCATGCCTGTCATTACCAACATAGGGAACCTGCAGTTCGTGCTGACCGCCATCACGGGAGGCCTGCTCTCCCTGTGCGGCCTGGCCAGCCTGACCCTGGGCTAGATTGCGTCCTACCTGCAGTTCACCAAAAGCTTTAACCAGCCCTTTGCCCAGATATCCCAGCAGTCCAATTCCATCATCATGGCGCTGGCCGGGGCGGAACGGATTTTCAATATGATGGATGAGGAGCCGGAGACAGATGAAGGGTCCGTGACCCTGGTCAATGCGCGGGTGGATGGTAAGGGAACCATAACTGAGGTGGCGGAGAGGACCAATACCTGGGCATGGAAATATCCCAACAGCGACGGCACGTACACCTATACAAAACTGTGCGGGGACGTCCGGTTCGCGGACATGGATTTTGGATATGACCCCAGTCACATGGTGCTTCACAATATAAGCCTTTATGCCAAGCCGGGGCAGAAGCTGGCCTTTGTGGGGGCCACGGGCGCGGGCAAGACCACCATTACCAACCTGATTAACCGGTTTTATGACATACAGAAGGGCTCCATTACCTATGATGGGATTGACATCGGCGGAATACGCAAGGAAGACCTGCGCCGCTCCCTGGGGATTGTGCTTCAGGACACCCATCTGTTTACAGGGACCATCATGGAGAATATCCGGTACGGCAGGCTGGACGCCACGGACGAGGAGGTGTACGGGGCCGCGAGACTGGCCAATGCGGATCAGTTCATACGTATGCTGCCCCAGGGCTACGGCACCATGCTTACAGGGGATGGGGAAGAACTGTCGCAGGGCCAGCGCCAGCTTCTGGCCATTGCGCGGGCAGCCATTGCGGACCCGCCGGTGCTGATCCTGGATGAAGCCACATCCAGCATAGATACCAGGACCGAGGCCCTGGTGCAGGGCGGGATGGATGAACTGATGAAGGGAAGGACCGTGTTCGTCATTGCCCACAGGCTTTCCACCATCCGCAACTCCGATGCCATCATGGTACTGGACCACGGCAATATCGTGGAGCGCGGGGATCATGAAAGCCTGATAAAGGAAAAAGGGATTTACTATCAGCTGTATACAGGAGGGATGGAGCTGGATTAGGGTGCGTCTGAAAATAGCTTTCCGTCAGCTGCGCTGTCCAGAAAGCAGGAGCATGTCAATGGCAGGAATCATGGGCCGGGGACAATGCTCCTGCTTTTTTTGTGCAGTAGGACAGGTCCGGCTATGGGAATCGGATTGTGGGGTAAACCAAGAATATAAAACAGGAATATAAACCAGGAATATAAACCAAGGATGTAAACAAAAGATGTAAACCAATGCGCTGAATTGAATTATAATCTTAAATGGTTTACTAAAATCCTACAATTTGGTAAGAAGGGGATAAAAGGTTGAAAATCCTAATTATTGGAGAAAAAGATGTGATATATGCACAAAAAACAATAAATAAATTATGCAACATATCAGAAAAACATAGGGCATATAAAATTGATATTGACAACCATGGTAAATAATACTATACTTCAATCATGAGTAAACCGGTTTACCAAAAGACGAGAAAATACGGACAAAATGGAAGAAAACAAGGAAAAGTGAAGTAAACTGATTGAGAAGGGAGTAAACAGATGACAGGAATCATTGTAACGGGCCATGGACACTTCCCCACAGGGATATTAAGCGCCATCGCCTTGGTGGCGGGAAAGCCGGAGAACACGGCCGGGGTGGACTTTGAGGAGGGATGCAGTTCATCTGATTTAAAAGAGGCCATGAAACTGGCAATGGAATCCCTTGAGGGGGAGGAGGTCCTGATCCTGGCCGACCTGGTGGGCGGGACGCCTTTCAACGTTGCGGCGGCCCTGAAGCAGGAGTGTACGGACAGGCGGATAAAGGTCATGGCAGGCGTGAACATGGCATCCCTGGTGGAAGCCGTATTCTCCAGACCCATGTACGGGCTTGATGGGCTGGCGGCGGCAGTGCTCACAGCAGGCAGGGAAGGGATTAAGGACCTGGACGGCCTGGGCAGTGAGGAGGAAGGGCCGGAGTTTGAAGACGGCCTGTAGACGGATGTGGTATGATAATAAAAGGATGAGGTGAGGGAGACATGATAAAAGAGATACATGTGGAACCAATCAGGAAAAAGGACAGCTACCTTGGGGGCAGCCTTCTCACCAAAAGGGAAGTGGAGTCTGCCATAGAGGATGTGGTAAGGCAGGTGCGCTGCAATATGAAGTACTTTGGGACAAAGTTCCCGTCCTCAGCAGCCAAGGACCAGACATACGGCATCATTGAAAACATCGAGTGGACCGACGGCTTCTGGACCGGGCTTTTGTGGCTGTGTTACGAGTACACAGGGGACCAGGAATTCAGGCAGCTGGCGCAACAGAATGTTTCCTCATTCCTGAACCGGGTAGAAAAACGCATTGAACTGGACCACCACGACCTGGGATTCCTTTACTGCCTTTCCTGTGTGGCAGGGTATAAACTGACCGGCTCCAAGGACGCCAGGAAGGCAGGCCTCCTGGCAGCGGATAAACTGATGGAGCGTTTCCAGGAAAAAGGGGGATTCATCCAGGCATGGGGAGAACTGGGGGCCAGGGACAATTACCGGCTGATCATTGACTGCCTGTTAAATATCCCGCTGCTGTACTGGGCCGCAAAGGTGACAGGGGACCATACATATAAAGATGCGGCTGTACGCCATTATGAAACCGCATGCAATCATGTGATCCGCCAGGACGCCTCTGCCTACCATACGTTTTATTTTGACCCGGAAACAGGAAAACCCCTCAAGGGCGTTACCAGGCAGGGATACAGCGATGATTCGGCCTGGGCCAGGGGCCAGGCCTGGGGGGTATACGGAATCCCCCTGAATTACAGGTATACAAGGGATGACAGCGCCTTTAACCTGTTTGAGGGCATGACCAACTATTTCTTAAACCGTCTGCCTGAGGACGATGTGTGCTACTGGGACCTGATATTCACGGATGGTGACTGCCAGCCCAGGGATTCATCCGCAGCAGCCGTGGCCGTGTGCGGCATCCACGAGATGCTTAAGTACCTTCCTGAGGTGCACCCGGACAAGGAGACCTATCAATACGCCATGCACCGCATCCTCCGCTCCCTGATGGAGGGGTACGCCAACCCGGATATAATGGAAGGCGCGCCGGTGCTTCTCCACGGTGTGTACTCCTGGCATTCAGGCAAAGGCGTGGATGAGGGGAATATATGGGGAGACTATTATTATATGGAAGCGCTGATGCGTTTTTATAAAGACTGGAACTTATATTGGTAAGCATACAAGGAGGAAAACATAATGCCAGTACCGAATATCGTAGCATTCAGAATTGACGAAAGGCTGATCCACGGACAGGGACAGCTCTGGATTAAGGCCCTGGGGGTCAACACGGTGATTGTGGCCAATGACTCGGCCAGTGAGGACACCATGCAGCAGACCCTGATGAAGGCCGTGGTTCCAAAGACCATTGCCATGCGCTTCTTTTCCATCCAGCACACCTGTGATGTAATCATGAAGGCATCCCCCAGGCAGACCATCTTCATTGTGTGCAAGACAACAGAAGATGCCCTTAAGCTGGTGGCGGGAGGCGTTCCCGTGAAGGAAATCAACGTGGGCAATATCCACCATGCCCCGGGCAAGGAAGACATAAGCAAATACATTGCCCTGGGAGAGGAGGACAAGGCGGCCCTCAGGGAAATGCGGGATAAATATGGAATCACGTTTAATACGAAAACCACTGCGTCCGGCGATGAGGTTGCCGCAAAAGTGGATTTAAATAAATACTTATAATAAAAAGGGAGTATAAAGGAGGGAATCATCGTGACAATCAGTATGTTTCAATGTTTGCTTATCGGTTTATGGACAGCGTTCTGTCTTGCAGGTATGCTGTTTGGCATCTACACCAACAGGTGCCTTGTGATGGCGGCGGGCGTGGGCCTGATACTGGGGGACCTGCCCACCGGGCTTGCCATGGGAGCTGTGGGGGAACTGGCATTCATGGGCTTTGGCGTGTCCCAGGGCGGTTCCGTGCCGCCTAACCCAATGGGGCCCGGCATTGTGGGAACCATCATCGCCATTACCATGAAGGACTCAGGCATCGATGTGGGCTCTGCCCTGGCCCTTTCATTTCCGTTTGCAGTGGCGTTCCAGTTTGTGATTACGGCCACCTATACATTTGCCACCACACTGACCGGCTTTGCCTACAAGGCGCTGGACAAAAAGGATTTCAGGGGCTTCCGCATTGCGGCCAATGCAACGGTGTGCATATTCGCGGCCGTTGGTTTCATCATTGGGTTCGGAGGCGCATTCAGCTCCGAAGGCCTTTCAAAAATCATTTCCCTGATTCCGGCCTGGCTCAGCGACGGTTTGGGCGTGGCGGGGAAAATGCTTCCTGCCATCGGTTTTGCCATGATCCTCAATGTAATGGCTAAAAAGGAACTGATACCATTCGTGCTGCTGGGTTATATTGCTATCGCCTACCTGAACCTTCCGGTCATGGGCGTTGCAGTGATTGGCACCGCAATCGCATTACTTGTATTCTTTCACGCAGGCAAAGGCGCAGGCGAAACTGTAGAAGAAGTGGAGGTTGAATTTGAAGATGGCATCTAATCAGTTGGAGAAAAAAGATTATTTAAAAACATCCCTGCGGGCGTATTTCCTGCAGAACGGTTTTAACTACGGCAATTACCAGGGCCTTGGATATGCCAATGTGCTGTATCCCTCCCTTCGCAAGATGTATAAGGACGATGATGACAAGCTCCAGGAGGCATTAAAGGAAAACATTGAGTTCTTCAACACCAACATCCATTTCCTTCCGTTCATAACAAGCCTGCACCTGGTGATGCTGGAGAACAGGACCCCATCCAGTGAAATCCGCAACATCAAGATGGCCCTTATGGGGCCCCTGGCCGGAATCGGCGATTCCCTGGCCCAGTTCTGCCTGGCGCCCCTGTTTGCAACCATCGGCGCATCCCTGGCCATGGACGGCCTGATCATGGGACCCATCCTGTTCTTTGTGGCCATGAACGTAATCCTTCTGGCGGCCAAGGTGCTTACAGGCATGTGGGGATACAAGCTGGGAACCAACATCATCGCAACCCTCAGCAGCAAGATGGAACAGATATCCAATGTGGCCAGCATGATTGGCGTAACCGTCATATCCGGCCTGGCTGTGAATTTTGTGAAGATCGCAACCCCCATACAATATGTGGCCAGCATGCCCGGCGACCAGCAGAAAGTAGTGGCAATCCAGGAAATGATTGACGCAATTGCCCCAAGGCTGCTGCCTGTGCTGTTCACAGGACTGATATTCTACCTGATTAAGGTAAAGAAGTGGACTACCTACAAGCTGGTTATCTTAACCATTGTGATTGGCGTGGTGCTTTCACTGCTGCACATCATTGCATGATGCGGCAATGCCAAAAGGCAGATGGCGGGAATGGATTTTCAGACACGCCCCATGAGCAAAACCCCCGGCAGTTTGATCTGACCGGGGGTTTGTTCCTATCTGACAGCCGGACGGCGGCATCCGGCAGTTGTCCGGCCTAAGACGTCCGGTCTAAGCTGTCCGGCCTAAGCCGTCCGGTCACAGTTCATGCCAAACCATAAAAAATAGGAGGACGACAATGAAACAGGACCGATTTACCGCCCTTAAGGAGCGGACCCGCGGATATATGCAACAATATGACCCTGCCTTTGTGACGGAATACATGCGACGGCAGTGTCCTTTGGAGGCAGGACAGGTAATCGCCCAGGCGGACCGCCTGATGGGACAGACCTTTACCTTTGAGGACAGGTGGGATATGGAACCATGCGCCGTCCCATATACACTGAAGGAAATGATTTGGGATTACAGCCCCAACCAGGACCCGGAATGGATATTCATGCTGAACCGCCATGAATACCTTCACAAACTTCTGCTGGCATACCGCCTCACAGGAAAACAGGCATATATAGAAAAGCTGGAGTGGTATATGGAACACTGGATCACATCCAATCCAATCCTTCCCGAGGGCACCGTGACCACCCGTTCCATTGACACGGGAATCCGGTGCATGAGCTGGCAGTTCCTTCTGATCCATCTCATAGGGGAAGGGCTTATGGGGCAGCAGGAGGCGGAGAGGATACTGGACAGCATGAGGAGCCAGTTTTCCTATATGAGGAATGGATATATAGGGAAATACACCCTCAGCAACTGGGGACTGCTCCAGACCGCAGCCATCTGCCACGGCTTTTTGTGGTTCGGGGAATACCTGCCAGGGGACGGGCTGATGGAGTGGGCGTGGAACGAGCTTGAAAACCAGCTGGCGCTTCAGGTCCTGCCGGATGGTTCCCATTGGGAGCAGTCCATGATGTACCATATGGAAGTGCTTCTGTCCTGCATGAAACTTCTGGCTTATTGGAACGGGGATGTGCCAAAAGACAGGACGTGGCTGCTGGAAAAAACAGCGGATATGAGCCGGTATGCGATGTATGCGGCCGGACCGGACCATTGCCAGATTGCCCAGTGCGACAGCGATATAACGGATGTGAGGGATGTGCTGACAAAAGCAGCTGTATTGACAGGGGACGGGCGGTTCCGGTTTGCAGGATTTGAGTCCATGGACCTGGACAGCGCCTGGCTTTTGGGGCGGAATGGAATCTGCAGATATGGGCGGCAGAAGCCCCGGAGGCCGGAGTTTAAGAACCTGCACGCCGAGGATACGGGAAATGTCTATGTGAGGAACAGCTGGTCTGAGGACAGCCATTTTACCTATCTTACATGCCTGTCTCTTATACACATCTC
>ERZ652156.608-NODE-608-length-11060-cov-8.22363_pt1 | contig 11060 bp, 9 predicted proteins | sample MGYA00514760_ERZ652156 | MGnify/ENA metagenome assembly ERZ652156
ACGAGATCTGCGCATGTCTCGTGGGCTCGGAGATGTGTATAAGAGACAGACGCGGTTCTGTACGTTCACCGCAGCCATGTCGGGGTCCGTGCCCTGCTTGAAATAGACTTGTATGGTGGCAGAACCGGCATTGGTGGCGGTAGAACTGATGTACATCATGTTCTCCACACCGTTGATGCTCTCCTCCAACGGCATGATGACACTGTTCAATACGGCTTCGGCATCGGCACCGGTGTAGTTGGCGCTGACGTACACCGTGGGAGGTGCAATATCAGGATACTGTTCCACCGGCAGCGTAAAGAGCGAGATAAGCCCTATCACCAGAATCAGTACGGAGATGGAGATAGCCATCACCGGCCGTTTTATAAATATATTTCCTTTCATCTTAATGGGTCATTGATAGTTGATAAAATAGCAATCATCATTTCACTTGCGTTCCTTCGCGCAGCAGTCCGGCACCTGTGGAAACAATCTCGTCACCCACTTTCAGTCCGTCCAGCACCACGTATTCGCGTCCGTCATTTATTCCTGCCACGGTAATCAGGGTAGAGACGGCCTTGCCATCCACTACCTTGTATACCAATGTCTTGTCCTGCAACTGTACGGTGGCTTCTTGCGGAATCACAATGCAGTTCTTATACGTGGCAGGCACCACCACCGTGCCCGATGCCCCGCTATGGAGCAGGCGCGATTCGTTGGGGAAGACCACGCGTGCCACTACCGTACCCGTCTGGCGGTCGATGACACCACTGATGGACTCGATGGTACCTTTCTTGTCGTAGACGGAATTGTCGTTCAGACGCAGCTCTGCCGCCGGCATGTTCTTCAGCGCCTCGTCCATGCTGCCGTACTGGCGTGTCAGGGCGAGCAACTGGTTCTCGGTCATGGAAAAGTAAACGTACATGTCGCTGTTGTCACTGACCGTTGTCAGCGGTTGCGGCAAGCTGGGGCTGACCAATGCCCCTGCACGGTAGGGCAATGCCCCCACCACCCCGTCGCTGGGACTCTTCACTTCCGTATAGGAGAGGTTGTTGCGTGCGCTTATCTCCTGGGCCTCGGCCTGCGAGAGTTGCGCCTTGGCGGTAAGGTAGCTGTTTTCGGCAGTCTTCAGGCTGAATTCCGAAACCACTTTCTGCGCATACAATTCCTTGTTGCTGTTATAAGTCAGTTCGGCAGTAGCCAGTGCGGCACGTGCCGCTTCCACATTGGCAACGGCCGTTTTGAGTGCAGCCTTGTAGGGAACCTGGTCGATGATGAAAAGCAGTTGTCCCCGGCGCACCTTCTGCCCCTCGGTCACACACAACTTCTCGATGGTACCCGACACTTGCGGATAAATATCTATGTCCTGCCGTCCGCGTATCGTTGCTGAGTACGAAGTGGAAAGCTCTTTGTCCGTCGCCTCCACTTTCATGGTAGCATAAGAAGGTTTCATTCCGGAAGCATCCGATGCCTGCTTGCAAGATGCCAAACACATTGTACAACCGACAATCCCTATCAGCCGTATCCATTTCCTGTTCAATGTAATCATACTTTTTCTCATTGTCTTTTTGTTAAAACTGGTGGCAAAAGTAGGAGAAAGGAACAACGCCATAATGACCAATTACACTCCAAAGATGTTCCTTTTTCGACATTCATCTTTTTTAAGGCTAATGAATTGTCTATAAATGACATATAGAACAAGAAAGCCGCATAATGGAACATCCCATATTTCCCATTATTCACCAACTTTGCAAAACGAAAAAGGAAGAATATGGAGAAAGGGAACATAAAAATCGTAGAAATCGCGGACTTTAAAAACAGCGAACATGTCCTTGACTATGTAGACAATGACTTTGTCATAATCAACAGTCTGGAGGGAAGCCCCTACAATGAAGATACAATAAGATTGGGATGCTTCCTTATCGCTATCTGTCTAGAAGGCTGCATCCAGTTGGACGTCAACTACAAAACCTACCAACTGGAAGCAGGCGACTTACTGCTCGGCCTTCCCAATACCATTATCAGCCACGCGATGGTAAGCCCGAAGCACAAGATAAGGCTTGCCGCATTCTCCACACAGTTCCTACAACGCGTGGTCAAGATGGAGAAGGATACATGGAATACCGTTATGCATATCCACAACAATCCCATAAAGTCTGTCGGGGAGGAAGGGGACAAGGAAATCTTCAAATTCTACCGAGAACTGCTTATGGCAAAGATAAACGACGAGCCTCATCACTATCACAGGGAAGTGATGCAATACTTGTTTTCTGCCATTTTCTGTGAGATGTTGGGACACCTCAACAAAGAAGTGAACCCTTCAGAAATGACAGTCGATACAAAAGAAAGCATCAAACAGTCCGACTATATCCTGCGTAAGTTTATAGAGATGTTGTCCAAAGACAACGGCATACACCGTTCTGTAGGATATTATGCCGATGCACTCTGCTATAGCCCCAAACACTTTTCGAAGGTCATCAAGCAGGCATGCGGACGTACACCGCTGGACTTGATAAACGAGAATGCCATTGAACACATCAAGTACCGGCTGAAGCATTCGGACAAGTCCATCAAGGAGATTGCAGAAGAATTTAATTTCCCCAACCAGTCTTTCTTCGGGAAGTATGTGAAGTCTTATCTGGGTATGTCTCCGGCACGCTACCGCAATACGAAAGAGGAATGATTTCCCCTACTCTTGGGGCTCACTCCGTAAAGGTCTGCATTAGGAAGCTAAACCTTAACTTTACGATGGCTAAACCTCAACGTATCACTTCATCACACACCGCATCCTGGAAAGCGCGTGCTTCCCTGCCCGACAGTGCATTCTGGTTCATGATGGCAAAGGCTATCTCGTGTCCGTTGCGGGCTTTAAGGTAGCCGGCCAGACAGTTGATGGCGGTAAAGGAACCCGTCTTGGCATGTACATTTCTGTGGGAAAGGGTGCCTTTCTTCATGCGGAACTCCAGTGTACCGTCCACGCCGCCAATGGGCAAAGCCTTATAAAGTTTCCGGAAAACATCCGTACGCGAGTAGGCATATCGCAGGAAAGAAACCAAGAGTTCCGGTGAAATGTAGTTGTAATTGGAAAGGCCGCAACCATCTGCCAGATTATACCTATTGGGGTTATATCCCATCTCTTTTATCAGCATGCGGATGGCAGAAAGCCCGTCCTCGGCAGAGACACGCTTCTTTCCGCTGCTCTGCACACCCAACCGGCAGAGCATGGCTTCGGCATTGAGATTATCGCTCTCCTTCATTATCTGTTTCACCACATCCTGCACGGAAGTTTCGTAGGAAGCCATCCGTACGGAGAGGCTGTCTTGCCGGAACTCACCGAAGAGGTAAGAGACTTCCGCTTCTGCCGCCGGAATGCACCGGATGCCTCGTGCCTGCAACCGTTCCATAAAGGTATGCATGAAGAAGTCCTGCGAAGAAAATATATTGACCGTACCTGCACGGCGGGCATCGACGTTGCCCGTCACGGTGATGTTGTTCCCGTTCACCAGCCAGTCGCGCGACACACGGAAACGTCCGGCAGAAGGGGTACGGCTTTGGGTCTTGTTCGTCAGTGTATAATAGGAAGAGGCGGGAGTGCATTCAAGGCGTGCGCTGTCGCCCCGTTCGCCGGGTGTGGCGGTAACCTTCACCACTCCTTTATTCAGCATCAGCGGTGAGAGGTAGGGCTGGAAGGAATAGGGAGTATCATCCCACAACCAGCCGCTGCCCCAGTACAAGGAGTCTTTCATGGAGACATCTCCATACACCTTGCCTTTGATGACAGAGAAGGGGAAACGGGCCACGGTAGCCACCAGGGAATCCAATGCCTCTTCATCAAACTCCGGGTCGTAACCGCCTATCACATACATATCCCCCTGCAAGGTATCGCGCTCAATGGTTCCCTGATACCACACTTCCGTACGGAACGGCTCGTCGGCTTCGGGACGGGAAAGGGCGGTAATGGTGGTCAGCAGCTTCATGGTGGAAGCGGGACGGGAAAGCTTGTCTGCCTGATAGCCGTACAAGGGCTTGCCGGCAGTCAGGTCATAGACCGAAATGGCCACATTAGAGCCTGCGGGAAGTTTGTGTTCTATCAACGCATCAATCCGCGCAGAGAGCGGCTTCACCGGAGTTACCGTCTCTTGGGACCACAATGGGAGCAGGCAGACGGATAAAATTAACAGCAACAATATCCTTTTCATAAATATATTTATCTTTAAAGGCAAAAGTACGACAATCTTACAAATGAACAACAACGAGGTAGTCTTTTCATAAATTATATCCAGCCATCCATCTTAATATTCCTTTAAAAATACTACTTTTGCATAGATTGCATAGGCAAAATCTCCCAGTTACTATCACTCTAAAATTGATGTACCATGAAACTACAACTTACAATTGCCAGCTTTACAATATGCCTCCTTTTCTCCCCCATGCTTCGGGCACAAGAATCTCCGCGCATTGTCAGTTATGACTTAACCGTACAGATTGATGTACCGAACCGACAAGTCGAAGTTGGCGGTTCGTTTGAAGTCAATTTCCATGACAGTGACTCAATCTCGTTAGTACTATGGCGCCATGCCCGTATCGACACACTACGCCACAGCAGCCGGGAGATAACCTACCGTTTCGATACGCTTGCCCCAGCACCTGCCCAATTCATTCCCGACGGACGGACCTTGACCCTCTACCGGCCGGCAGGAGCCGATGACCGCTGCCGCATAAATACCCGTTACACACTCTACATGCAGGAAGTGCAGGGCCCTGCAAAATCATTCAATGACCATTGGATTGAACTTGGTTACTATACGGAATGGTATCCTGTCTGCAACGGTAACCGGGCAGATTATTCGCACTTACGAATCGGCATCACTGACGGTTATACGGTGAGCGGCTCAGGTATTATTTCCCATACAGAAGAAGGGATATGGGAAATGGAGCAACCTTGGGAGAATTTCGACAATGTTATCCTGGCTTCACCCATGCTGAAAAGCCGCCGCATCAATGATAACGGAACTACCATTGAACTTATCTATACAGACTTCCCGGATGCCGGTGCAGACTCGGCACTTCAATGTTGCTACAATGCCTTGAAATTCTTCCGACGCCTTTATAAAATTGCGGGAGATGAGGATATTTACATGAAATTCCTGCTTTCAGCTTCCGGCACCTCAGGAGGGTACAGCCGTAAAAATTTCATTATGCTCAGTTCCCGAACATTCAATGAATATGTACTCAAGAACACCGCCCACGAAATCGGCCACTTCTGGTGGAACAAGGCTCCGGTGGAATCTTGGCACGACTGGCTGAACGAATCTTTTGCCGAATTCAGTGCTTTGCAATACATACGCCACGCCCGCGGCGAAAAAGCCTATGCCGCTTACATCGACGCCTACCGTAAGGAAACACGCCATATCCGTCCTATCTGGGGTATTGACCGCAACGACCGCGAAGCGCATCTTGCCCTCTATAGGAAAGGGTCAGTACTACTCGCCGACCTGCTTGTCCGAGTGGGTGAAGAACCTTTCTTCAACTTTCTGGCAGGTGTCATCCAAGCCCATATAACAGACACATCGGCTTTCCTGGATTTTGCGGAAAGCCGATTGGGACGTAAAAACCGGGACTGGATTGAAAAGCGGTTAAAAGAATAAACACCTGATTATTCTTCAACTGTTCCTTTCGCCACCGGCTTCTCAAAATGAGTGCCGCACTTCCTGCATACATACTCCCAATGCTCAGTGCCCGGAGGTGCGGCCGACAATGCCGCAATAACAGCAGCCACCACAGCACGCACCCGATGGCTCTTCTTCAGCACAAACTTAATCTCATCCGAACCGCAATGGGGGCAGTACCTCAACTGTTCCGGAATCATCTGGTTCCGTTCAAGCAGACGGAGGGCATTGTCATATTCGTCCTCATAGACAAATATATCCACTCCCGTGACATCACGGACATATCCGCGCATCACGGAAGACATGTTTTCATTATGCAAAACAGACGCAATGCCCTCATTCTTCAAGGCACCCTGAATAACATGTGCCTGAAAGGCATCGTCGCAGGTGATTAGCTTTACGGTTTTCATCTTTTATGTTTATATGAAACAATAGTCATGGGTTCTACAATGCCTCCTTGAATATCTCTCCCACCGTGGGGTGCGGAAAGACAATCTTCTTCCATTCATCGGCAGTAAGTTTCAGTTCAATAGCCATGCCTGCCAGCGTGATGATTTCCGAAGCGGGATTACCCAAGACATGTGCCCCCAATACGGTATCGTCACTGCCCAACAGTAACTTGCAGACGCCATTCACTCCTTCATTCTCTGCTACAAAGCGACCACTGTACGCCATCGGAAACTTCACAGCACGATAGGCAACGCCTCTCTTCTGCAGGGATTCTTCTGTCTCGCCCACACCGGCTATTTCGGGATTGGTATACACTACGCCGGGGATGGCACGATAGCTCATAGTGTCCTTCTTGCCAATGATGGAATGTATGGCTACTTCCGCCTCGCGGACGGCTGTATGCGCCAGCAAGGAATATCCCGTCAAGTCGCCGCAAGCATATACTCCGGGAACTGAAGTCTGCATCTGTCCGTTGACAAAGACATTTCCGCGCTCCGTTCTTTCCAAGCCCAGATTCTCCAATCCGAAGCCTTTCATTACCGGACGGCGCCCGACACTCATCAGAAGCCGTTCGGCAACGACGGAACCGGGACCGTCGGCTGTTTCATAATTCACCTGGATAAGGGAAGAAGCTTCGGCAGTATCCGGCATGACAGACACTACTTTTGCACTCAGCATGAACTTGATTCCCCGCTTGGCGTACTCTGCACGGAGCATACCCGCCAGCTCTCGGTCCATACCGCCTCCCAGTATCTCGTCCAGCATCTCGACGACGGTTACCTGCACTCCCAGGCTGTTGAAGAAAGAAGCGAACTCCATACCGATGACACCGCCGCCGATGATGGCAAGCGAAGCGGGCAGTTCCTTGTTATCCAGTGCATCACGATGAGTCCAATAGGACACTTTGTCTATGCCGGGAATGGCAGGGACAAAGGTTTCGGAACCGGTGCAGAGCAGCAGGTTCTCGCATTCGTAGGTTTCTCCGCCGCACTCCACATGATTCTTGTCCGTCACTGTGGCCTCTCCGCTGACAATCGTCACACCATGGGCAGTCAGCTTTCCTTTGACTCCCAATACCAGCTTGCGCACTACCTTCTGCTTGCGGGCAATAATCTTGGGCAAATCGAACGATACTTCGGGCACACTGACCGCATACTTTGCAGCATGGCGGGCTCCGTCATAGGTCTTGGCCGAATACAACAAGGTCTTGGTAGGGATACACCCTTCATTCAGGCACACTCCACCGAGACTCTGCTTCTCAAATAGTACGACACTCAATCCTGCTTTTCCGGCAGCTTCGGCAGCAGTATATCCCGCAGGACCTCCACCGATAATGGCAACTTGGTATTTCATGGAATTAATGGTTAGTGGTTAATGATTAGCGATAATTTGTGCGCAAGTTAATAAAACCCGTATTATCCGGCAAAAAAGAGTACTTCTTTCTTTCGGAGAATACAGCGTAAAGAGGAAATAATTATCTTTGTCGTGCAGCATTTACAAAGAATGCCACGTCCAATGGACATAATCAAATAATAACCAACATGAAAACGACTGACTTATTCCAATCCATCCTTTTGTTCGCTCTTTTCCTTTGCGGCCTGACGGCTTGCAATGATAGCGATGAAATCCGCCTCTCGCCCTTTCAGGAAACTACCGTGAAGGGCGAAGCCTCTACCCTGCAGATAGACCTAACACGCGGCGACTGGCGCATAACCTCCATCACCACCCCATGGGGAGACCTCATGATGGATGGCAACAAGCTCCCACAACTGGAAGGTACGGGAAGCCTGCATTATAAATGGTGGGACTTGGAACGGGACACCGACAGCCATCTCATCCTGCACTTTAAAGACAACTTTGACTTAGGTGAATCCCGTAGCCTCATCATCAACCTTGAGATGAAAACGGGACTCTACAAGGAACAAATCATCATACACCAAGAACCGTGCACTAACTTCTATCAGATAGAGTCCATCGAATACAGCGTGGAAGAAGGTGACGGAGTGAAAGAAGCCGGAACAGGACCTGATAAGAGTACCTATAAAAATGAAAATCTGGGAAACACAACCGACAAGCATGACTACTATCCATTCATCAATAAATGGACAGAATACGCATTCATACCCGATGGGCACTCTGATGAAACCTTCAAAAGCATAGACCCGGAGAAACGTAGCATCTATCTGCCCAACCACATAGAAGACGGAAAAATAATCATGGGACAACAACTGTTATTCTTCATCAACCAAGGCAAGTATTACAAAGAAGACGAACTGAGATATAAACATTTTGAAGTAGACATAGTAGGTATGAAATGGAACATATACACTTCAACCATCTACTACAAACGGCTTCAAGTGACATTCACCGCCACTCTTTCACGTCCCGGTAGCGATACAAAGAAGGTACTCAAGGGTAAATTCATGCAGAGATACCCTTATGACTGCTCGGAAATACATCACGAAGTAAAGGATTCTTTAGAAGATTAGAGTCCGGTGTCTGTCAGACAAGACTCCACCTCCTCCCTGCTCAATGCCGGAGCTTGCCCATCGGCAAGCTTACGGCATACCAGCCGACCGGCCGCCAGCGCTTCCACCTTTGTTGCAAATGGCAGGCGACCGCTCAAAGCAGGTATAAAAGGTTGATATATCAGGGTATCGGCTCCATGCAGCACCACGTAGCCGTAACCGCCTTCCACCTCCATCACCCGGCATTTCAACTCATTGCCACCGCCGGCAGTATGACCCGAACAGCAAGAAAGGCATACCGCCATCACAGCCGGTACACCTATCTTTATCATAATAAACATCAGCTTCATAAGTTCCGTTCAGTTATGGGGCGAATCAGACTTCCTCTTCCTCATCGGGTAGAAGTTCGTACACATCATCAAAGTAGCTGGTACCACTTGTTCCTGTCAGCACAAAACCACGTTCGCCGGTAGAGAAACCAACGGCAGCCCTGCGCGAAGAAGCACCGGAAGGATAATTATGTACATCTGTAATGGGGGTAAAGTCGTCATCGGAATCGCCGTACCATAAGTCCTTGTCAGGGTCGTACAGCCAGTAGTCGCTGCTCAAGGAAGTGCTGTTACGTATTCCCGTAGCCACAAATCCCCTTCCACCGATGACGAAGGATACGGCTTCGGACCGTGTGATGGCGTAGTCATCGTCATAGTCATTGTCGGAGTCCGTATCGGCAATGTCACGCAACTGGGTCCAGTTGCTTCCGTCGAACTTCCAGAAATCCACCAGATCGGTACTGTTGTTTCGCCCGCAACAGATGTAGGCCACCTCATCGATGACGAATGCCGTACCGAAGTAGCGCTTCTCGCCTCCATACCCGCTCACCGCTTCCCATTGCGAACCTTCGGCGCCATTGGGGTTGAAACGGTAGAAGTCCATCTTGTAGGCACTCTCGCTGCCGGTAGCGTCGCTGTTGCAGCCCGTACCGACATAGCCATATCCGCCTATACTGAAAGCCAGGGCACCATCGCGTACTCCACCTTTGAAGTCGTCTTTCCGTGTCCAGGTATCCGTGGCAGGGTCATACTCCCAGGTATCTGCTACACAGTAGGACGAGGAGCCGTCCTTTACGGAACCGGTCGTAATGTATCCCTTGCCATTCACGGCAAAGCCCACGGCAGCCTTGCGCCCGGCAACGGGCATGTCGGCACACTGCGTCCAGCTGTTCCGGCTCATGTCATACTCCCAAAGGTCGTTCAGGTAATCCTTGTTCGCTCCGTAGAAGCCGCCACACAAATATCCATAATTGCCGATGGTGAAGCCGGAGGCATAAGCGCGGTACACACCGTTATAGCTGGCTTTCTTCATCCACTGCCCCTGAGTGTATTCATCCTCGTCCGTACAACTGCCGGCAATGCACACGATGGCCAGCAACATTATTCCTACCAATAGTCTGTTCATTGTTTATTGTTTTTTTAATGATTAAGCTTTATACTTCCCACTTTCCAAAACAAGAAGCTGCGGGAGGTCCTTTTTGTCTGTCCGCAAAAGTAAACCACCGCAACCACACCGACAAAAATAACCGACGAACAGTCCGAAATTCCCGTTAAACGCCTTTACCGATAAAAACCGTCCGAACGCCGATTTTTGTAGGAAGATATAAAAGTTTTGCCTTTCCTTTGCCGCCAACTAAAAGAACAGAAATGAAGAAGTCATTGTACAGCTTATTCGCAGTCCTCGCTATCTTCTGCGCCTGCCAGGACGAGAACTCGCAGCTTGGAAAGAGCCTCGTGGAAAGCTCCTTCTATAATGTATACGCAGACACCTGCTCGGTAGACATCAGCACCATCCTGCTAGACTCCATAGAGACCCGGGGCGACAGCATCTGCCAGCTAGGACATTACCGGAGCAGCGCCTGGGGAGAAGTATCCGCCACCTACTATGCCGAATACTCCACGTCCGACTTCACCCCCAACACAGACTATACCTATACCCTCGACTCCCTCGTACTGCGAATGATACCTTCGGGCCATTTCTGGGGAGATACCCTGACGCAACAGCGCATCTCCATCTACCGGCTGAAAAAACCTATCGTGCTGGACAACGACGAGGACCTTTACAACAGCACCGTACTCCCGACGGAAGATGCCCCGCTCTTCAGCTTTACCTTCACCCCCTGCCCGGGGCGGAAGAAGGAAGTAAGCGTCCGCCTGCCCGACTCATGGGGACAACAACTGCTGAATGACCTCGTGGCCCAGGACGACTACTTCGATACCCAAGACAAGTTCAAGAAGAAATTCCCCGGACTGGTCTTTGTTCCCGAAAACGACGGGCAGTGTATCACCGGATTCATGGTGAACGACTCTGCCATGAGCATCAACCTCCACTATCAGGAAGTCTCCAACCAACGTACCGGACAAGTGCTGACTTTCAACGTAAACACCGACTATGCCCTGTCTCTTATACACATCTCCGAGCCCACGAGACATGCGCAGATCTC
>ERZ652156.616-NODE-616-length-10958-cov-12.9457_pt1 | contig 10958 bp, 8 predicted proteins | sample MGYA00514760_ERZ652156 | MGnify/ENA metagenome assembly ERZ652156
ATTCAAAATCAACCGTAGAAATACGTGCCGGTTCGAGTCCGGCCTTCGGCACCAAAAGATGTGAATTAAAGTCGCTTAAGGGCGGCTTTTTTTGTGTCTGAAATCCAGTATCCACAAGGCTTTCCTCGCTTTTTCACTCAACCTAAGTCAACTTGATTCAATTTAAATCAACTAACTGATGCGGGTACAACTGCGGGTATATCGCGGTTCGATAATGTTTATACCCACACAGAACCTTTGAAAGGATACTCATCATGGCTCTGAGTGATGTGAAGGTTCGTTCGGCTAAGCCTGAAGCAAAAGCCTATTAACTTACTGACGGTGAAGGCATGGTTTTGCTGGTTCACTCTAACGGTTCTAAATAGTGGCGACTTCGTTATCGCCTCGGCGGCTAAGAGAAAATGCTGGTATTGGGAAAATATCCTGAAGTTTCGCTGGCGTATGCCAGGGTTAGCCGGGACGAAACGGGTAAGCTGTTAGCTAACTGTGTTGATCTTAGTGAGAATAAGAAAACCGTTAAGATGGAGCATGAGCATGAGGCGACAACGCTGATCTCCCGAGACTGGCATGCCAGCAATCAGAAATGGTCTACATCGCATAGTGCTCGTGTATTGAAAAGCCTGGAAGATAATCTCTTTACTACTATCGGTAAGCGGAACATTGCCGAGCTGAAGACGCGGGATCTGCTTGTCCCTATCAAAGCGGTGGAGTCATCCGGGCATCTTGAAGTCGCCGCCCGTTACAGCAGCGCACTACCGCAATTATGCATTTTGCTGTGCAGAGCGGCTTAATCGATTACAACCCAGCACAAGAGATTGCCGGTGCAGTTGCTACGGCGAAAAGACAGCATCGTGCTGCTATCGAACTTAACCGCATTCCTGAATTGCTTCATCGTATCGATCATTATTCTGGAAGACTGTTAACCCGACTGGCGGTTGAACTCACTTTGTTGGTTTTCATCCGTTCAAGCGAGCTGCGTTTTGCCCACTGGTCAGAAGTAGATTTTGATACTGCCATGTGGACGATTCTAGGTGAGTGTGAACCGCTGGAAGGTGTTAAGCATTCTCAACGTGGTTCGAAGATGAGAACTCCTCATCTTGTTCCTTTGTCGCGCCAGGCGTTAGCCATTTTGGAAAAGATCAAAAGTATTAATGGGAATCGAGAACTGATCTTCGTGGGCGATCACGATCCACGTAAGCCGATGAGTGAGAACACGGTTAATAAGGCGCTGCGGGTGATAGGCTACGATACAAAAACGGAAGTGTGCGAATACGGTTTCAGAACGATGGCGTGTAGCTCTTTGATTGAATCGGGCTTGTGGTCGAGGGATGCGGTGGAGCGGCAGATGAGCCATCAGGAATGTAACTCTGTGCGTGCGGCTTACATCCACAAGGCGGAACATCTTGGGGAGCGTTGGTTGATGTTACAGTGGTGGGCGGATTATCTGGATGCTAATCGGGAGAAAGGGGTTAGTCCGTTTGATTTTGGAAAAATAAAGTCTACGCGTTAGTAACGGCTGTCTTGAGGATAAATTTCCGCTGAGGATTAAGTACTCTGAGCAAAGCCTGCCGCCTTGTGGTGGCAGGCATAGGGCTAAAGTTATATATTTTTTTGATACGCCCCAAGTAACGCATTGGAACTACTTGATAAAATTTTCTTCGGTTAGAATGAGTGCACCATCCTCTACGGGTACTGTATTTTTTAGGAAAAATAATGGCTGTTAATCAGGCGAAAATTTTTGAACATCTCGAACAACTGGTTGAAAACCCTGAGCAAGACGAATTTATCTACGGCTTTTTAACTGCTTTTGAGTTCCCTAAATCTACCCTGAGTCAGATTCGGCAAGGTGGGGCGCGTAATGTTGCGAAAGTGCCTGGGCACGTTGGGTTAAAAAATAAGCTCTATTATCAAAGAGTAGCCGATAGCGATGATATCGATTCTGCTTTTGAGCAACGTATTGCCGATACGGCTGTTGCAAAGAATAAGATCCGTTTTGTGCTGATGACAAATTTTGTTCGTTTTTTAGCCTGGGACACACTTACGAGGGAGCGTCTCGATATTGAGTTTGAAGAGTTACCACGTAACTATGGTTTTTTCTTACCGCTGGTAGGGCTGGAGAAGGCTATTCTCAATAGTGAAAACCCGGCCGATGTGAAAGCCGCTGAGAAGATGGGAAAGCTGTTTGATCTGATCAAGGAGCGTAATGATTTAAGCAAAGCAGAAGATATTCACGCACTTAATGTTTTCCTCACTCGTTTGTTGTTTTGCTTTTTTGCCGAAGACACCGGCATCTTTGAAAAAGGTCAGTTTACTTCCGCAGTTAAGAGCTACACTGCCGAAGATGGCAGTGATTTAGATCAGTTTCTGACAGACCTGTTTGCCGTGATGAACAGCAAACCGAATAGCAAATTACGCCTGTCACTTCCGATTCATTTAGCCGCATTCCCTTATGTTAATGGTGGTTTATTCGCCAGTGATGAGCCTGTTCCAGAGTTGGGGTTGAAGGGCAGACGTATCTTACTTGAATGCAGTGCAATGGACTGGAGTGAGATTAACCCTGACATTTTCGGCAGCATGTTCCAGGCTGTGATTGATGTAGAGCAGCGTAGCCGCTTAGGACAGCATTACACTTCATACAGCAATATCATGAAGGTTATACAACCATTATTTCTTGAACCATTACGTTCAGAGCTTGAAAAACAACGCACAAATACGAATGGCCTAAAACGGTTGCTCCTCCGTCTTGCGAAAATGAAAGTTTTTGATCCTGCTTGTGGTTCAGGGAACTTCTTGATTGTTGCCTATAAAGAACTACGTCTTTTGGAAATGGACGTTATTCAGGCTCTTTTGCAATGCGACCCACAATCCATTTTTATGAGCGGTATCCATCTCGACCAATTTTACGGCATTGAGATCGATGATTTTGCCTGTGAAATAGCTCGGCTTTCCCTATGGCTTGCGGAGCATCAACTAAATAAGCAGTGGGAAGAACATATTGGTTCAGCACCACCTGCGTTGCCGTTGCGATCATCAGGTAAAATTTGGAGCGGTAACAGCCTGCAAAAAGACTGGCAGGAAATATGTCCAAAGAACCCTGACGATGAAGTCTATGTAATTGGTAATCCCCCGTTCTTAGGTACGTTAGAACGCTCTAATGAACAGCGTGCGGATATGCAATTAGTGTTTAATGATTTTAAATCATTAGGATATCTTGATTTTGTTGCCTGTTGGTTCTGGAAAGGAGCACAGTATATTCATAATAGCCAGGCTGAACTTGCTCTGGTGGCGACTAATTCCCTCTGTCAAGGGGAGCAGGTAGCGACACTCTGGCCTTCTATTTTTGCACTAGGGCTTAATATACATATTGCTTATCCTACTTTCACATGGGCAAATAATGCTCGTGATAAAGCAGCGGTACATGTGATAATCGTAGGATTATCAAGTCGCTGTAAAACTCGACAACTTTATCAAAATATTGAAGGTTGCTGGCATAGTAAGCAGGTTAGTAATATTAGCCCATATTTAATTGAAGGAAGTAATATCACTGTAGTAGCAAAAACCAAACCAATGATGAAAGGCATTCCAACGCTATTATTTGGTAATAAGCCTACCGATGGAGGTCATTTGCTACTTAACCGTGCTGAACGTGATGCCTTACTTAAGGTAGAACCATTAGCTTCTCGCTGGATAAGAAAAATTGTTGGCGCAGATGAGTTTCTTAATGGAAAAGAGAGATGGTGTCTATGGATGGTAGATGCTACGAAGAATGATATCGAATCAATGCCAGAAGTTAAAAAACGTCTTGATAAAATTCGAGCGTTGCGGATCAAAGCAGGACATCCTGCTGCTCTTAAAATGGCCGAAAAGCCACATGTTTTTATGCAGGTTAGTCAACCGAAGTCTGGTGATTATATATTGATTCCTAGAGTCTCTTCTGAACGAAGAAAGTATATTCCGATAGGTTTTTTCAGCTCTGACGTGATTAGTTCTGACAGAAACTTTATTCTTCCAAATGGTAGCTTGTATGAATTCGCCATCATGACTTCATTAATACACAATGACTGGATGCGATTGGTTGCTATGCGCTTAAAGAGTGATTACAGCTATGGCAATAAAGTAGTTTATAACACCTTCCCTTGGCCTGATGTGACCGAGATTCAGCGTAAGTCCATTATTGCTTTGGCCAAAACTGTGTTGTTAACTCGCGAGAATTACCCTCAAAGCACATTGGCTGAGTTGTATGATCCGCTAAAAATGCCTGCGGATCTTTTGGAAGCCCACCAGACGTTGGATCAGGCCGTTGATCGTCTTTATCGTGACAAGCCATTTAAGGACGCCACTGAGCGTTTGAGCTTCCTGCTGGAACGCTACGAAGCTATGACTAAGGCATAAGGTTCCGCTCTGCCAGCTAGAGTCTAAAGAGGATTGAATTGTGGAAAATATTTTACAGGTTACGTACGGGCAGACCGGGCAAAGTGCGCGTCTTAATGATTTTGGTATGCGGGAAATGCAGGCACGAGCCTTTGAACAGCGCAACAACCCTTATCTACTTATCAAAGCTCCGCCAGCGTCTGGTAAATCGAGAGCATTAATGTTCCTTGCACTGGATAAGCTTGTTAACCAAGGTTTACGCAAAGCTATTGTCGCGGTCCCAGAAATGTCTATCGGAGGTTCGTTTAAAAATACTGAACTTACGAATCATGGTTTCTTTGCAGACTGGAAGGTAAAACCTGAAAATAATCTGTGCATTGGCGGTGGAGAGGCTGGGAAGGTTGAAGCCTTTAAACGATTTATGGCGAGTCCTGACGACATTCTGGTATGTACTCATGCCACCCTACGTTTTGCTTTCGATAAGCTGAACGTTGAATCGTTTAATGACTGCCTGGTTGCAATTGATGAGTTCCATCATGTCTCAGCGGATGAAAACAACCGTTTAGGCAATCTGATTGATGCTCTGATGAAAGGTTCTAATGCACATATTGTTGCAATGACTGGTTCTTACTTCCGAGGGGATACCGTACCCATTCTGCAACCCGAAGATGAAGCCCAATTCACGAAAGTAACCTATACCTACTATGAACAGCTAAATGGATACCAGTATTTAAAATCTTTAGGCATTGGCTACCATTTTTATCAGGGTCCATACATCAAGGCACTACCTTCAGTGCTGGATGCAAGCAAGAAAACCATCATCCATATTCCCAATGTTAATTCCGGCGAATCAACAAAAGATAAACATGCCGAGGTTGATGCCATTCTGGATGCGCTGGGTGAGGTGCAACAGCAAGAGCCAGATACCGGTATCTATCGAGTGAAACGCAAAAGCGATGGCAAATTGTTGCGCGTAGCGAATCTGGTTGATGATAACCCGGCAGAAAGACCGAAAGTACAGGCGTATCTGCGCAATATCCACTCTGCCGACGATATGGATATCATTATTGCGTTAGGTATGGCGAAAGAGGGGTTTGACTGGCCATTCTGTGAACATGTGCTGACCATTGGTTATCGCAGCTCTATGACAGAAATTGTGCAAATAATTGGGCGTGCGACACGGGATTGTGAAGGCAAAACTCACGCACAGTTTACTAACCTTATTGCTCAGCCTGATGCTCAAGATGATGACGTTAAAGTATCAGTAAACAACATGCTTAAAGCCATCACCACCTCGTTGTTGATGGAGCAGATCATGGCTCCAAATATTCAATTTAAACCACGATCTCAATGGACTGGCGAGCCGTTACCTGCCAATACGGTTCTAGTTGATGATCATGCATTACCAGTATCAGACAAGGTTCTAACAATCCTTAACGGCGGTAAAAACGAGATCCTGGCGGCGCTAATGGCGAATGAGCAGGTGATTAAAGAGGCTATTACCGAGTCAACGCCACCTGAGGTAATTACTCAGGTAGTGTTACCATCGGTGATACAAACGCTTCACCCTGACCTGACTGAATACGAACTAGAACAGGTTCGCAGCGGTATTTTGCAGAGTCTTTTTGTAGGCCAATGTGGTGGGTTAGTTGATGAAGCCGATTTGCCGTCGGATGCCATCATTGATAACAGCCAAGGTCAGCGTTCCGGCAATTCGAATGATTCATTAAACGTAAACAATCAGTTTATAAAAATGGGTGATAAATTCATCAATATTGAGAACTTGAATATTGACTTAATTGATGCGGTAAATCCTTTCCACGGTGCTTATGAGATTCTATCAAAATCAGTTACCGCGACAATGCTAAAAACTATACAGGAAGCGGTCAGAGCTAATCAGGCACAGGTATCTGAGGAGGAGGCGGTAATGCTCTGGCCAAGAATTAAAGCGTTTGCCAGTGAGCATAAAAAGGAGCCATCGCTGAATGCCAGTGACGCAATAGAAGTTCGTTATGCAGAAGCGTTAGCTTACATCCGAAAAATGAAACAACAGCGTACTGTGCGACAGGAACCGTAACTTATGCTCAGACTTTCACCTCTTCAAGTTCGTCAAAAAGTGACAATTGATGACATTTTTTCTGAACCAGACGATCTTGGCTTACTCGTAGTCGAACCACTAAAAATATATTCCTCTACGGATAATCTGCCTGTAAGCAGATTAGAAGAAATTAATGCATTTTATGTGGTTCATGGGCGTCCACCTCTACCCGATTCGGAGGAATTTAAGGAAACGTTGCTAGCACAACGTTTGAGGGTACTCAAGGATAACAAGCAATATCGCGAGATGTTGCAGCCATTTGATATTCATGGCTTACTCGCATGTGAAAATAACGAGAATACCCTTGAATCATCTGTATCATCCTCAGTTCCTCCCGTCGAGGTTGATAGGTCGGAGTTGGTCACCTCTCTGGACGATATCTTTGCTGATGACGATGATGGATTGCTCTCATTTGCTGAGCCCGATATTTTCACGTTAAAACATGTTCCGATTGAAAAGAAAACACAGCCTGACGAAATTGCCAAACGACAGCCGTGCCCTGATTTTTATCGATTTTCCCCACTGTTTGAGAAAGTCCAAAATGGTCTGAAAACGGGGGCGTTTTCATTTGTTCGCTTCCGCCATGAGTTAAAAATTCATGAAGGTGATTTTTTTATTCTCAATGGAGTTATGGGCTATGTAGATAAAGTTGGTGAGCGATTGGAGGAATATGGACCTTGGAATGCCCGTTTGCATTTGGTGTTTGAAAACGGAACTGAGATGAATATGCTTTTCCTCTCTCTTACGCATGGTCTGGTACGAGATACAGAAGGTCGTAAAGTTGTTTTGAATGGACAGTCAATACGTCCTGATGAAGCTCCGGTTCCGACAGGATATGTCTATATCCTCGCCACGCATAGCGAGCAGCCAGCTCTTCAACGTTTTAAACCTGATTTGTATAAAATTGGCTTTACTGAAGGAACTATCGAAGAGCGCATCAAACACGCTGAAAAAGATAAAACATTCCTCGAAGCACCCGTTCGTATAGTCATGACCACACAATGCTTCAACATCAACACGCATAAACTTGAAGCTCTTATTCATGGTTTTTTAGGAAAGCAACGGCTCAATATCACGTTACGAGGATTGGATGGGCAAACTTATCATCCTCGCGAATGGTTTCATGCGCCTTTGGCGACTGTGCTATCGGTGATCAAATACATTCTAGATGGTACCATTTCACAATATCGAATGGATAATACTACTGGGAAGATCGTAGCTAAGAGAGATACTGATCGTTTTTGAGACTATCAGTAATCAGATTGCAGTTGTTTACCGGGTCTGCTTACCCCAGCAAGGGGAGGATGTTCTTACTGTTAACATTATGAAAAAGAGAATTTTTAACTCTGGATTGAAACATGAACCCACGCGGCAAATCCATTTCGTTGGAGAAGTAGTCAATGCAAAGACGTTATTCTTTATACAATGTCGCGAAGGTTAAAACAGTTGCAGGAAGAGGGTGTGCAATAAATATCTTAAATCACTTCTATTACATTGTTAATGTGTGATTCCCTCCCGGAATGGGTACTCCCAGAGAAGATAAATGTGATGCTCGAAGGTGTATGTAGGAGCTCATTTTTCTTTTGAGTCGAGCGATTGCCTGTTATTCAATTTCGCTATTGTTTTTGGTATAGAAATTATTTACTCTGAGCAGTGTTAAATATTGGAGGTTGGTAATGTCTTTAGGTGAGATTGTTTCCCCGCTTAGTTCATTTTTACGGCTCATCCTGACATTGGGGCAGAAAAAAAAGCGCCCAGAGCGTCAGCTGGAGGGGCGCATCATTGCGCGTGGTATCGTTGCAGAGTTGCCCAAAGAGATCCCCTTTTATATTACAGCAGAAGACGGGACTCGAGAAAAAGGCATTTATGTCATTGGATTGTTAATTTGGAATCGTGGCACATTGCCTGTGGTCGAAAATGATTTTCTCCCAACAGCACCTCTTATCGTTAAAGTAAGTGGTAAAACAAAATTCGTCGGCAGTCGCATTCTAGCGGTTGAAGAAGAAGTGCGTTGCTCTTGCCAGCAGCTTACCGATCAGCAGCTGCAAATACATTTCGATTGCCTTAATTCTGAGGATTATTTGGTGATTCCGCTCTTCGTCACTGGCAATCCCCACGTCAATGTTGAGTTAAGTGGACGGATTATCGGACAGAGCCATCCTATCGATCACACTGCCGCTGAAATGAAGGCTAATGTTCCGGAGCGTCTGGCCTCATTGATGATGTTAATCTTTATACTAAACATGTTACCGGGCTTCTTCATCGGTGGTGCCCTGATCATAAAAATGTATGGATTAGACGTCTTCGTAAACAATTTCGAGTCCGTATCACGCTGGTACTCGATGCCCTTTACCCTTGGATCCATTGCGATAAGTATGTTTTTAGTTTCCCGTATTGTTTACTGGTTCGAACGCCGAACTTACCCTGAAGGCTATCCACTAGAATCGGATCTTGAGCCCCCATTACATAAATCAATAATTGGTTTATGCAAATGTATTTTTCGTGGGGATAAGATACGTTTGTCAGCGTCATTATTTAGTTGGGGTAAGCCCATTATAATGGCAAATAAACGAGTGCGTCGCCGTAGCATTAACGACTGGATAAGATAATCCTCTGAATCCTGTCCCAGGCGATCTATAGGGTGATTGCAATTGGTAGATTGATAATAATCAGCTGTAGAACAGTCGGAAGAACAATTTCTTGATCGTTTAGATAAATCATTACGGCCTTAACATTCATTCGAGTCAGTAGCTGTGCATCATCAGAATGACAACTATAAGGGCTAACATCGGATTTACTTCCCTGCCGAAACTGCCCTTATGACTATGTTTATGAGGCCTGCAATTGACTGGGTAATTGTATTACAGTCATATTAAATGAGGGATTGATAGACTCGTAGCGATTGAGATTCTACTCTGATCTATTGCTGCACTTTGGCCATTGTAGCCTTCAGCTCCTCAATAGTAAGTGAGGGTTTTTGCCTGTGGAACATTGCATGGTAATTGGGGCAGACAGGACGAAGATCATTTACAGGATCAAGTTTGTAGCGCTCTCCAATCTCAGAGATAGGGGTGATATGGTGGACGTGAATATAGTCCTTGCCGGTTTCACCATACGTTTTCTCAAAGTCCATATTGCATACGCTACATTGATAGCCGTAGTGGTCTATACATTTGTCTCTTGCTGTTTTGCTCCGTTCGTACTTGTTAACTTTGATCTGTTTTACGGCCCCTTCATAAAAGGTTTCCGGGACATCATCTGGATAATCGATATCTAACTTGGTAGTAAGCGATTCTGCTTTTTTGATGCCCTCATGAGTGAGTTTTCAGATGCCGAGGCCTGATTCTTTGGCATTATGAAGATACTTGTAATCAACAAGCTTTTTACGCGCTCATTGGACCATGTTGTTCCATTGGGGACGGTTGCTATCATCAGGAAGCAATATGCTCATTTCTTCATCGGTAAGGCCGAACTCCCTCCCCAACGGTTCATAACATGAGGAAGAACTAACTTCTCCCCATCGGTTATAAATATTTCAAAGTAAGGGAATCTCAATCTCTTTATAACTCGGGAATGCCATGTTTATCAGCATCAAGATGAATAAGTTACTTTCTGAAAATTTCGCGTATATGCCACTCTATATAACTATCCTGCGGATAATTTTCTTTTTGTAGTGGGAGGTGAATTTGAGCTCCTGCGAAGTCCCAAAAGAATCTGGATACAACGCTATTACCATTTACAGCGGAAGATATTTGAACGCGCATGTTTTCATCCACTCCAAGAGAGCCTTTATCAAAGGCTTTATGATGGATTGAACAGAGAGCTAAGCCATTCGCGATCTCACATGGCCCTCCAAATTGCTTCCATTTGATATGAGCGGCTTCAAGTGCGACAGAGGTATTATCATGTCGCATATTGAAACCGCAAACGGCGCACTGATAGTTATAGGCTCGCAGTACCTGCTGTCAAAATAAGGGATCGCGCTGTTTGCGAATTTGCAGGAGATCGAATCCCAACTCGTCGGCGAGTTCTTCCTGGATGCTTTCGGTAAAGTGTGCTTCGAGGATTTGCTGAGCTATAGAGTTAATCAGATTCTTACTGTTTATCAAACGAGTGTAATGCTGCTCGTCAAAACCGCCTGCAACATGATTTTCAACCAGCTCTCCCGCAGGAGGTTGTTTGCTGGTACCTGATGTGGAACAGCGCTCCGCATTTTGTAGTTCCCAAAAGCCATCACTTTGTAAACGCCAGAACGGCATATCAGGACGGTACTGTACACGCTGTGGTCCAAAACGTTCCAACAGGCTGTGCAGCTGCTCGTGGACCTCTGTACCGTAATCAAACAGTCTCGCATGCCCCTGCTGATATTTCGCCAGCACGTACAGAAGTAATAAAGGCTTATGCGGCGCACGCTGTTCGCCTTTGCGCCAGATGGTGATGTCGGCAATTGCCTGTTCGAGAGTTTTGCTGGAAGCCATCGCGTTACGGA
>ERZ652156.617-NODE-617-length-10951-cov-107.227_pt1 | contig 10951 bp, 9 predicted proteins | sample MGYA00514760_ERZ652156 | MGnify/ENA metagenome assembly ERZ652156
GGTTCTGATGCCCGGACTCGATAAAGATCAGTACAGCATTCTGTGGGTGGAGCACACGGACAAGGGGCGTCTGGAGCTGAACTTTCTGATCCCCAATACCGAGCTGCTGACCGGCAGGCGGCTCCAGCCGTACTACGACCGCGTTGACCGGCCGCGCATCGATGCCTGGCAGACCATCGTGAACGGCAGACTGGGGCTGCATGACCCGAACGCGCCGGAAAACCGCCGGGCGCTGGTCACGCCGTCCGGACTGCCGAAAACGAAGCAGGAGGCCGCAGAAGCCATCACGCGCGGACTGCTGACCCTTGCTTCGTACGGGGAGCTGAAAAACCGTCAGGACGTCACTGAGGCGCTGGAACGGTCAGGTTTTGAGGTGGTGCGCACCACGAAAAGCAGTATCAGTATTGCCGACCCGGACGGGGGGCGAAACATCCGACTGAAGGGAGCCATCTATGAGCAGTCTTTTAACGCTGGCGAAGGACTTAGAGCAGCAATCGAAAGCGCAGCAGCAGAGTACCGGCGAGATGCTGAAAGCCGCATTCAGCGAGCACGAGCAGTCTGTCAGATCGGAACTGAGCGCAAGCGCGAGGAGAATCAGCGACGCCATCCTCGCCCACGAGCAGAGTATGAGCGAGGCGATGGAGAAAAACCGGCGGAGCGTACTGCGGACTGCCGGGCGGACATGGCTCACCATCCTGATGGTGTCAGCGCTGCTGATCGGCACGAGCGGGAGCATTCTGTGGTGGCAGGGGCAGCAGATAACCGACAATTACACGCATCTTCGTCAGCAGGAAGATACCCTGGCGAAAATGACTGCCCGGACGTGGGGAGTGCGCTATCAGGAGAGCAGCGACGGCCGGAGGTTTCTTATCCTGCCGCCGGGGATGCAAGCCGAAGCCATCCCCTACGACGGGACGACATGGATCCGCCTGAAACAGGAGTAGCGGAAAATGACAGAGCTGGAAAAGCAGTTGCTGAGCGCATTAGAGCAGCTACAGCAGGACTACTCGCAAAGGCTGGACGAATGGGAGAGCGCCTTCGCGGAATGGCGGAGCATGTGTGGTCTTATGCAACGGGAGAACGCGATGCTGAACGAGCGCGTATCGGACTTGATCACGCAGGTGCTGAGTTTAAGCGAGCAGCTGCGCCGCTTGTCCGGGAACTGAATGCCATCGAGCTCCGGCACAGGGAGAATGAGTATCAGAAAACACTGGAGCTGGAGCGCCAGCCGCAGAAAACCTACCGCGGGCCGACACTTTAAACCATCCAGGCAGCTGACAACCCGCACGAAGAGGGGCTCTTATTTCTCCCGCTAAATAGGTTCGTGATCAAAAAGATCACGGCCTATACCTGGGGGGATTATGAAATTGCTTAACGTCATTGAAGCTGTACTTAACTGCCTGTATCTGGCGGCCGAGCTGTGGGACTGGCTGGAGAAGCATTTACCTGTTTTTAAGGCGTTCGCGCTGATTTTAGTGTGACTTTACACGCCATGCTTCTGGCTGCATGGCTATGCAGTCGGGTAAAATTTATCTGTCACGAACGGGGCGGTGTATCGGGTGGTTTGTTGCCGGTTTTACCTGACTGCCGCCCCGTTTGTGGCGAACCCGTCCGGAGCGGTGCCGACAAGAGATGTTATGGTAAATGCATCGGCTACTTCAGTATGAATATGATCACCTGCCACAGCAGACAGATGCCCAGTAGAAACTGTATCGTTCGTACAATCCATCTTGGATAATGCATGCGCGCGCGCTGCCGATAACTGAGGTGCCTGAAACCTAGTAATAATCTGTGACGCTTTGTCTGCCGCTCACCGGCGGGGAGCTTTTTTTTGCGCGTCTCACGTGAGCAGCAAAAAAGCTCCCGCTATCGCAGTAATATATAACGCTAAATAAGGAGTAGCCGATAATAATGGCAGTCCTTACATTATCCGAGCAATCTGATGCATATGCTTTCGCTTAAAAATATGTTCTCCCTGAAACGACAGCGATTCGCCATTTCGTATGACGCAATTTGTCAGAATAAGCCTGTCATTGAATTCAGTCCGGAGGGGGTAATAAATAAAGCCAGCCCGCTTTTTCTCTCTACTATGGGGTACAGGGCTGATGAAATAATCGGTCTCCACCATCGTATATTCTGCCCGCCCTCGCTGGTAAGTTCACCGGAATACAGCCAGTTCTGGCAGCGCCTTGCCAAGGGTGAAAGCTTTAGTGGCAAGTACCTGCGGCTGGCAAAGGGAAATCGTTCAGTATGGCTTGAGGCCAGTTATATCCCTGTTACTGATCGGCGTGGCCGGGTGACCAGGGTCATTAAAATTGCTGCCGATATTTCTGAGCGCGTGCATTCTGCGCTTGAGCAGGAAGCAGTCATAAATGCCATAAACCGTTCTATGGCCATCATCACCTTCAATCCTGAAGGGATCGTGCTTGACGCAAATGAAAATTTCGTCAATGTCACTGGCTATAAACGGGATGAAGTCATCGGTAAGCATCATCGTCTGTTTTGTGCCGATACTCTTTACAAAAGTGATGAATACCGACAGTTCTGGGAGAGGCTGAATCAGGGTGAGTTTTTTTCTGGTCAGTTTCCACGCCTTAACCGTCAGGGAGATCCTCTGTGGCTCCGTGCAACTTATAACCCTGTTTTTAACAGTGACGGGCAGCTTTATAAAATTGTGAAATTCGCTACAGATGTCACGGCTGATGTCCTGCGAAACCAGAGAGAGCAGGAGGCTGCTGTGCATGCATGGGATATGGCCGTGCAGACCCGAGGATGTGCGCAGAGCGGTGCCAGTGTTATTGAAAATAGCATCCTTATGATTGACAGAATTGCGCAGGGGATGGGTGTTGTCTCTACCGATGTTTCCCGGCTCAACAATCAGTCTGAAAGTATTGACGATATGGTGGAAACCATCCGGAAGTTTGCCATGCAGACAAGACTTATTGCACTGAATGCCGCGATTGAAGCAGCACGGGCGGGCGCATCCGGAAGAAGTTTTGCGGTTGTTGCCGCAGAGGTGCGTAATCTTGCGGCGAGCGTCAGTAGCGCGACTGAAGAAATTGAGCAAGTCGTGGCCAGCAATAGTCAACTAGCCAAGGATGTTCTCAGTGGCATTGAAAACAGCCTGATGAACACCCGGGAAGGGGTTACACTCATGCGCAAAGCGGGTGAAGTGATGACCAGCATTCAGAGTAATGCTGCAGTGGTTGAGATTGCGGTTAAGGATGTCGCCATTTCAGTTAAAGCCGGATAGGCCATGGTGCATATCCCCATATCTGTCGAATATCACTGATGATCTTCTTGAGATCCTTTCCGTTGCGTCGTAATCTCTTGCTCTGAAAACGAAAAAACCGCCCTGCAAGGCGGTTTTTCGAAGGATCAAGAACCTGCAAGTTCTTGAACCGTGGTAACAGGGTGTACAAGACCGCTGAAACCAAATTCGTCCTTTCAGTTTAGCCGCAGTTAGGCTGCAACTTCAAGAACTCTGCATCAGTAATCTCTTGTACACCCCTTACCAACGGCTGCTGCCAGTGGCGTTTTGTCGTGTCTTTCCGGGTTGGACTCAAGACGATAGTTACCGGATAAGGCGCAGCGGTCGGACTGAACGGGGGGTTCGTGCATACAGTCCAGCTTGGAGCGAACTGCCTACCCGGAACTGAGTGTCAGGCGTGGAATGAGACAAACGCGGCCATAACAGCGGAATGACACCGGTAAACCGAAAGGCAGGAACAGGAGAGCGCACGAGGGAGCTACCAGGGGGAAACGCCTGGGATCTTTATAGTCCTGTCGGGTTTCGCCGCCACTGATTTGAGCGTCAGATTTTATGATACTCGTCAGGGGGGCGGAGCCTATGGAAAAACGGCAACGCCGCATCCTTTTCTAGTCTTTCGTGATTTCCGCTCAGTTTCCTTATCTCGCCATTCGTGAGTCGGTAACGCCCGCCACAGTCTCACGGCAGGAGCGCAGCGACCGAGTGAGCGAGGAGGCGTCATTTCATCGCCACCTGCATTTCGCACTTACGCACCGCAGCCGCATTTTCCCCTGCCACATGAAGCACTTTCATTAAATGTTACTCCGCCGTAACATATTGAGCCAGTATACACTCCGCTAGCGCTACGTGACTGGTTCAGGGCTGCGCCCCGAAACCCGCCAAAAGCCTGACGCGCCTGCGGCTTGTCCAACCCCGCGCCGACCGGGAAAGCCTTTCCCGTCCGTCCCGGCGTTATCAGGAGGCCGGTTTGTCAGAGAAACGGAACAAGATGCTCACCATGTGGGTGACGGAGGACGAGCACCGGCGGCTGCTCGAGCGCTGCGACGGCAGGCAGCTGGCAGCGTGGATGCGGCAGACCTGCCTGGACGAAAAGCCGGCACGTTCCGGAAAGCTTCCCTCAATCTCGCCGGCGCTGCTGCGCCAGCTTGCCGGCATGGGCAATAACCTGAACCAGATAGCCCGCCGTGTTAACGCCGGCGGCGGTACCGGCCATGACAGGGTACAGATTGTGGCGGCGCTGATGGCCATCGATGCCGGACTTGAGCGGCTGCGGCACGCCGTTCTTGAGAAAGGAACGGACGATGATCGTTAAATTTCATCCACGCGGTCGCGGCGGTGGCGCCGGGCCGGTGGACTATCTGCTGGGTAAAGACCGGCAGCGTGAAGGCGCCAGCGTCCTGCAGGGGAAGCCGGAAGAAGTCCGGGAGCTGATTGACGCGTCGCCTTACGTGAAGAAATACACTTCCGGCGTACTGTCGTTTGCGGAGGCCGATCTGCCTCCCGGCCAGCGGGAAAAACTGATGGCCAGCTTCGAGCGGGTTCTGATGCCCGGACTCGATAAAGATCAGTACAGCATTCTGTGGGTGGAGCACGCGGACAAGGGGCGTCTGGAGCTGAACTTCCTGATCCCCAATACCGAGCTGCTGACCGGCAGACGGCTCCAGCCATACTACGACCGAGCCGACCGGCCGCGCATCGATGCCTGGCAGACCATCGTGAACGGCAGACTGGGGCTGCATGACCCGAACGCGCCGGAAAACCGCCGGGCGCTGGTCACGCCGTCCGGCCTGCCGAAAACGAAGCAGGAGGCCGCAGAAGCCATTACCCGGGGGCTGCTGAGCTTAGCCTCGTCAGGGGAGCTGAAAAGCCGTCAGGACGTCACTGACACTCTTGAAGGTGCAGGTTTTGAGGTGGTGCGCACCACGAAAAGCAGTATCAGCATCGCCGACCCGGACGGGGGGCGAAACATCCGACTGAAGGGAGCCATCTATGAGCAATCTTTTTACGGCCTCGAGGGACTTCGAGGAGAAATTGAAAGCGCAGCAGCAGAGTACCGGCGAGATGCTGAAGGCCGCATTCAGCGAGCACGAGCAGTCTGTCGGAGCGGAACTGAGCGCAAGCGCGAGGAGAATCAGCGACGCCATCAGCGCCCACGAGCAGAGTATGAGCGAGGCGATGGAGAAAAACCGGCGGAGCGTGCTGCTGACGGCAGGGAGGACATGGCTTACCATCCTGATGGTTTCAGCGCTGCTGATCGGCACGAGCGGGAGCATTCTGTGGTGGCAGGGGCAGCAGATAACCGACAATTACACGCATCTTCGTCAGCAGGAAGATACCCTGGCGAAAATGACTGCCCGGACGTGGGGAGTGCGCTATCAGGAGAGCAGCGACGGCCGGAGGTTTCTTATCCTGCCGCCGGGGATGCAAGCCGAAGCCATCCCCTACGACGGGACGACATGGATCCGCCTGAAACAGGAGTAGCGGAAAATGACAGAGCTGGAAAAGCAGTTGCTGAGCGCATTAGAGCAGCTACAGCAGGACTACTCGCAAAGGCTGGACGAATGGGAGAGCGCCTTCGCGGAATGGCGGAGCATGTGTGGGCTTATGCAACGGGAGAACGCGGTGCTGAACGAGCGCGTGTCGGACTTGAGCACGCAGGTGCTGAGTTTAAGCGAGCAGCTGCGCCGCTTGTCCGGGAACTGAATGCCATCGAGCTCCGGCACAGGGAGAATGAGTATCAGAAAACACTGGAGCTGGAGCGCCAGCCGCAGAAAACCTACCGCGGGCCGACACTTTAAACCATCCAGGCAGCTGACAACCCGCACGAAGAGGGGCTCTTATTTCTCCCGCTAAATAGGTTCGTGATCAAAAAGGTCACGACTTATTCAGGAGCGGGATATGAAGCTGTTAAATCTTATTGAATCATTGCTTAACTGCCTGTATCTGGCGGCGGAGCTGTGGGACTGGCTGGAGAAGCATTTGTCGGTTTTTAAGGCATTGGCGCGGATTTTAGTGTGACTTTAACATCCATGCATCTGGCTGCATGACTATGCACCAGTGTAATATTCAGCGGCTGCGTTTCTGGTGTTTTTTCGTTATGTCTGTCGCCACTTTCTCGCGTCTGGCACCGGAAACGCAGCCAACCCCGTTTCAGCGGTGCGCCCAACGGGTGTTATGGTAAATCAGGTCAGCTTTCTTTGGGGGGCTGCGGTTTTTTTGGGAGTCCCCCTGCATTCTTTACACCAGCTTTGTATGACCATCTTTTCCGCCTAAACCTTCCGATAACGGATGTTAGTCACCGGTATGGTTACTCTGAACCTGAGCGAAACAGCCGCAACCAGAAACCCCGCTTTTTTTCCTGCTCCAGCGCGTCCGTCAACCGACTGATTTCCGCCTGCAGTTGATTGCGCTCCTCTTCCTGCACTCGTTTTTCTGTTTCCCGCGCGATTTTATCCTCGAGCATCATGGTGATGGTTTTCTGAAGTGCATCCAGCTTCTGCTGAATGGCCTCTAACTGCGGATTTTCCTCGTGGATACTACCATTTTCAGGGTGTCCCTTATTGTGCCTTTTTGGTGTCTCATGAGTGCGCAGCTCACCATAGACTCGAATCAGTTCACTGGTCTCGAACTCCCGGCGATCATTTTTCCCTGTGCGATAGCTGACAAGGCCTTTAGCCATGTCACGATATAATTGCGAACGCGATTTTCCTGTTAATTTCAGTGCGTCCTGAACTGTGTGCCATGCCATAAAAGTGACAGTGTCTCCTGTGTGTCCCGTATGCCAGTGTGTGAGCATACATCCGGTTTTAACACGGAATGTCATAGGTTGTCAGTCGGTGGTGAAAAATGGGAAAGAAAACCTTGTTGACGATATGACTTTTTCGGGTGTAGCATCAAACAACTGTATATAAACACATGTTTTTATGTACAGTATTTGTGGTGTGGCAGAGTACTTATAACAGCCTGCAGGGAACCCGCCCGGTGGCTTCCGGCAGGCAATAAACCGCACACCTAATTTCTCAGAAGAACAAGTCAAACAAAAAAAATAAGAAGAGGATGAAGTCATGAGTGGTAACGGTGGCGATAACGCCCACAACAGCGCATTCGGTGGCGGGAAGAATCCCGGCATGGGGAATACAGGCTCAGGCAGTAATTCAGGATCATCCGGCAGCGGAAATACAGGCAGTCATTTTAATGGCCCGGCAGTAACATACGGTCCGGACGGGTCTCCGCGTATTAACCTGTCTGATGCCAGCTCTTCACAGCCCGGTGGCAGCGGTGGTAATAACGGCGGTGATCGCGGTGGAAATTCAGGCTCTCAGTCGGGTAACAATAATTCTTCTGATCCGTCGAAAGGAAATGGCACCGGCGGGGTACCCACGACATGGGACCGTACGGCAAACTATTACAGCAGCAGCGATCAGGTCTCACGTAAGGCGCTTAAAAATATGTACGAGGAAGCGGTCAGGACGGGAAATATCCCAGCAGCCGCCCGTGGTAGTCTCCGTGCAAACGTGCAGGCAATGCTGGATGAAGACAAACGTCTGGCGGATGCCCGGGCCGCTGCAGAAGCCGAGCAGCGTCGTCTGGCTGCTGAAACTGAGCGTCAGCGGCAGGCTTATGACGCTGCGGTTAAAGCTGATGCCGGTGCCATGGCTCAGGCAGCGGCAGCGCTAAAATCAGCAGATGATGCTCGACTGGCAGCCGAAAACGCACTTCAGGTAGCGCGTTCCCGTCAGGCTTCGATTGGTAATCTACCCGGTACGTGGGACCGTACAGCTAATTATTACAGCAGCAGCGATCAGGTCTCACGCAAGGCACTTAAAAACATGTATGAAAAAGCGGTCAGTACGGGGAGTATTCCTGCTGCCGCCCGCGGTAATCTTCGTGAAAAAGTGCAGGCGATGCTGGATGAAGACAAACGTCTGGCTAATGCCCGCGCGGCAGCTGATGCTGAAGTTCAACGTCTGACCATCGCTCTGTCGAACGCCCAGCAGGCAGTTGTCGCCGCCCAGAAACAGCAGGCGGATACTATCGCTCAGGCTGCGGAAAAAGCGCGTCAGCGTCAGGCCGAAGAGGCGGAACGTCAGCGGCAGGCTGCGGCCGCAGAGCAAAAGCGCCTGGCAGACATTGCGGCTGAACAGGCCCGGATTGCAGCTGAACAGGAAAAAGTCCGTCAGGCCAGACAGGCTGCGGTGAATAAACTGAAATCCAGCGGTATCCAGTCCGTGCGCGGGCTGCCGACGACGGCGGCGCCGGCAGCCTCTCCACTAACCTGGTCCGTAGCCTCTGCCGGTGGCATTTCTCTAGGCAGTGATGTGGCAGGTGCGGTCTGGTCACGTATCTCTGCGGCACTTGCTGAACTGCGTGGCATTATGGCCGCCAGCATGGCCGGGCCGGTGGCGGTAACCGTTGCTGGCCTGCTGTATTCACGTGATGTTGGTGTGGGAAGTGACGTCGTTCCCGGCCGTGATATCAGCGCGATGATGCCGGGGGATGCGTTTTCACTGCCTGATACTGCGACGCTGGACGCGGCGGCTGACGGAAAAACCGGTGTCAGCATGCCGGTGCGTGGTCGTATGGTATTGCGTGATGATGGCACCCTGGAGACGCAGTTGGTCAGAACGACTGTTGCCGGTAATGTTCCGGTGGTGCGGGGCGTGCTGGATCCTGCCACAGGCTACTGGAGTTATGCGTTGCCGGCGATGGCTGGTGTTCCCGGTCAGACCATTCTGGTCAGCCCGTCGGATGCGCCCGGTATCAATGGTCCACTGGGACTGGCGGGGCCTGTTCCGCTGCCGGAATTCATTGTGCATACCGGTGGTGAGGATTCCGCACCGCAGGGAGTGACTGTTACAACGACCCCGGTGACGGAAGATCTGGATTTTAACGACCTTATTCTGATATTCCCGTCAGACTCCGGCCTGAAGCCACTGTACATCATGCTGCGTAACCCGCGTAACATTCCGGGTACCGCGAGTGGTAACGGTCAGCAAACTGGTGATAACTGGCTGGGTAGTGCTGGTACTGGTGATGGTGCTCCTATTCCGAGTCAGATTGCAGATAAGCTGCGCGGGCGTGAGTTCGGGAGTTTTGATGCGTTCCGCCGTGCCGTATGGGGTGAGGTTGGAAAAGAAGCAACGTTGACTAGTCAGTTCAATGAAAGTAACAAGAAAGCCCTTCGTAAAGGATATTCTCCTTTCCCTCCTGAAGCTGAGCAGGTTGGTGGGCGCACTCGTTACGAACTCCACCACATCACGCCTATTAAAGATGGTGGGGCCGTTTATAATATTGACAATATTAGAATTTTAACGCCAAAAAGGCACATCGATCTTCATAAGAATGGTGAATGATATGGACAAAAAGAACATTACTGAATATACCGAAGCTGAATTTTTGGCTTTTGTTAAGAAAATTTGTGATGCAGATTATGACACCGAAAATAAGCATACAGAAGCTGTCCTGTTGTTTAAAAAATTAACTGAACACCCTGACGGTTCTGATCTCATCTATTATCCAAAACCCGGTCATGACGACAGCCCTGAAGGTATTGTTAAAACAGTAAAAGAGTGGCGAGCCGCAAATGGTAAGCCTGGCTTTAAGTCAGAGTAATGATTTTCAGGAGCCTTCATTGAAGGCTCCTTTCATCCGGATAATTATAAAAATAAAAGGACTGAATATGAAAAGAGTACTTTTCTTAGATGTAATAGTGGTTTCGATGATGCTGGCAGCATGCCAGGTTAATAATGTCCGCGATACCGGTGGCGGGGCAGTCTCACCGTCATCAACAGTGACTGGTGTCACGCTCGGCAGTGAAACAGATGGCAATCCATAAAGGATCTTCTTGAGATCCTTTTCAATGAGTCGTAATCTCTTGCTCTGTAAACGAAAAAACCGCCTGGGGAGGCGGTTTTTCGAAGGTTAAGTCAGTTGGGGAACTGCTTAACCCGGTAACAGGGTTCACGAGACCGCCATTACCAAAACTGTTCTTCCAGTGTAGCCTCTGTTAGGCCACTACTTCAAGACCTCTTATCTATCTTCTCGTGTACTCCTGTTACCAGTGGCTGCTGCCAGTGGCGTTTTGTCGTGTCTTTCCGGGTTGGACTCAAGACGATAGTTACCGGATAAGGCGCAGCGGTCGGGCTGAACGGGGGGTTCTTGCACACAGCCCAGCTTGGAGCGAACTGTCTAAACGGAACGGGACGTGGTGATTTAGGTAAAGCTTCCACCACAACACGGATGCCGCATGACGGGAACAGGAAAGCGCAAGAGGGAGCCACCAGGGGGAAACGCCTGGTATCTTTATAGTCCTGTCGGGTTTCGCCACCACTGATGTGAGCGTCTGATTTCGTGATGCTTGTCAGGGGGGCGGAGCCTATGGAAAAACGGCAACGCCATGGCCTTATCGTTTCCTGCTAAGTTCTTTCCTGGCATCTACTAGGAAATTTCCGCCCCGCCTGTAAGTTGGTACCGCTCGCCGCAGCCGAACGACCGAGCGCAGCGAGTCAGTGAGCGAGGAAGCGGAATATATCCTGTATCACATATTCTGCTGACGCTCCGCTGCTGCATTTTTCTCCTGCCACATGAAGCACTTTCCTGAACCCCCACCCCGTCGTAACATACTAAGCCAGTATACACTCCGCTAGCGCTACGTGACTGGTTCAGGGCTGCGCCCCGAAA
>ERZ652156.623-NODE-623-length-10877-cov-12.5331_pt1 | contig 10877 bp, 11 predicted proteins | sample MGYA00514760_ERZ652156 | MGnify/ENA metagenome assembly ERZ652156
TAATAAATATCTTGTCTTCAATCTCTCTTAACTTATTCAGGCTTAACCATATATCTCTTGGGGAACAACTGATTAATTCACCAGTCGATAAGGAAATATTTAGTGGGAGTGTTTTTTCTTCAGAAGGGTAATCTTTTTCGAACCATGGGTAAATGTAATGCGCTAATTTTTTTAGTTGATCACTAAATGATAATCGTGTAAAGCCATGATTATATATCAGATAGTTTGCAAGAAAATCCTTCCCACTACCTGATATACCCATGAAAGCAATTTTCATAGATTTCCCTTGTTGGATTTATTAAAGTAGTTTGAATTTACGCTTAAACTGAACTCATGACTTAATTTTGTGCTCAATGCTATTGGCTCATCAAATCTAACTTGATATATATATGATAAAGCAGCTTCTGCATATCCCCATAATAGATTGTTTTCTATTTTCACAGAATGTTTATCGAATATGTTTTTTAACTTAGTAACTTCCTGACTTAAAGCTTTAACGTTATGCGGTGAACCTGTTATCTTTGAATCAAGAAATGAGACTATTTCACAGAATAACATTTTTATACCAAGTAATGATGATGGGAATGAAATTTCATCATTATTTACCAAATCGGTTATTTGTATTTCCTTACAGTTAAATATATCTCTAGCTTGCTCTATCCTATCTTCATAAATATGCAGATTTGTTATTGAATGATGCAAATACCCTAGTTTGATTTGACTATCAACTTCTCGCTGTAATATAGATAGTACAATCTCCTGGAGTAAACTAAATTCAAAAATATTAATATTGCTTACACCGAATATTAAGTCCCCACTCCTTTGGATTATTTTAATATTTAGTTTCTTATCCGGAGTGATAAAGAAATGAATTAAATTATTACAGGGAATGTCAACGCTATTCTCTAAGTTGTATTTTTTTCTAAGACTGTCATTAGTATCTCTATCAGGCATGTATAAACTGATAACGGCTCGCCTAGTAAAAATCCCGTCATTTTTGAATTGTTGTACAACGTTCTCTAGTTGACCATGAGCGTAAAGCCTTTCTCCATAAGCAGCTCGCCAAATGATCCCATCATCTGAATATTTAGGAGCTCTTGGCAGGAAAAAAGTTAAATATGGATGAATCCGATTATCCCCTGCAAAAACCCACATTGCCTCAGCGAAAGTTGAGAATATGTTGTTTTTTCGACCGACTAAACTTAAATGCCTTGATCTTGGATTCTGCAGGATCATACTAACATCATAGATAGTTATAGCATTCCCATTCCTAGTCGGTATGTTCACCCCCTCTAAGAGCACTTTTTCTATGACCTTCATCATTAGATCGTTAATAGTATCTCCGTAGATGGTGTGCATAAACCAAACCTCATGCTATGTAAGAGCAATCCATTAATTGATAAATTGTGTTTGACTTTTGATATAAATTTTATTCCCACTGCATCAGTGATGCCAGGATGAGAATAATCGCATTTTCTGTTAAGAATGGACTCGAATGCGCTAGCCAAACGAGTGTCATAGTCAGCAAGTCATAACCTTGCTCCAAGCTACCGCCCTCAGCTGCATAAGCACTGCATGTGTATAGGGAAGCGAACCGTCAATCTCACAATCAGATAACGACTAAAAATTGAATTTTATTAGCTGCAGGATGATTAATCGAGTTATTTGAGATAAAAGATGTCCCTGATAAGTAAGAAGATGTGCAAATGGTGATGTAGGTAACACTCCTCCAGCCATTCTCACCGTAGAAGAACAAATGGCACAATGATCTCACTTGATCTTTGAAGCCTGCTACAGCTGCTACATGTAGCAGCTGTAGCAGGGGGCTTAGGAACGATATCGGATTTTTACTGAGAAATATGTCAATTAACAGGCTAATCCGCCTAAGCGTGGACACTGGCTTACGCCAAAATTACGGTAACCACTCTGAACATCCTTAGTTCTGGTTTTCGCCAGATATGCCAGTCGAATCAGGAAATGCCAGTAGGCATGAAATATGATCAACCCGTGAGCTGAAATAAATAACATACTCATCTATCTCTGACCCCTGCTACAGCTGCTACACGTAGCAGCTGTAGCAGGGGAAACATAAAGTGTCATTTACTTTTTCTGACTGAACCAGTACTTTTCAGTTGACGTCTGGATGCGTTTCCCTTTTCCCTAAGTTTCCTTATCTACGTTTTTCTGATGCAATCTTCAAAGCCTCACATACCTTTTCCCGAAGACGTCTTGGTTTTTCTGTTACTCCGACAAATATCCTGATGTGTCCTAGTTCTTCTCCTGGACATCTCAGATAATTAATAAAAACGTTGATGCTACTCAGAAAATTATAAAGTGTGCATTTATCAAGTACGCCAACCAGATTTTCATTCAATTCACGAGCTGTTAGTGTTTTATTTTTTACTATAAACCCGGCCAGTTCATTACTATCAATACTATCACCTGTTTCGCAAACCAGGGCATTTAGCTTACCCAGCGCACATTCTATTTCATTAAGAAGCCCGAATATAGATTGCGGACAGACATCAGATGGTGAATCCTCAGATAAGTAACTTACCTTTCTTATCATGTGGTTGTACATTTTTATTGCACGCATGATCGTCATGTTATCTGCAGATAGTACAACATTACTATCAGTTTCTCCTGTGGTTACAGCTATAAACTCAGTAATGGTACCCTGATTACTCAAAGTACTGTTTATCGCGGATAGTAATGTTTTGTTTCTTATTTTTTTTCTTTCCAGTTTTACTTTTAATGCCATTTTGATAACTGAAAAGGCTGAAGGCAGGTAACCAATAGGTAAGCTATCTAATGGGACTTTGTTTACAAGACAGAAGGCTTCGTCTATTTTATTTTGACTGAGAAAAGTGATGATTTGCAAAAGTTGGGAGTAAGGCATTAGTACATCTGAGTTAGTGGCGGCATTGAGACTGGATTCCATTTCGGCTAAATCCCACTTAGAGTATTTATTACCTTCACTAATGTTGAAAATAAGCCATTTTAATTCGTGAACGTAGCGATACGGTTTCTCCTCTATCATTACCGAAACCGGTCGGACTGCCTCGTTATAAAATGGGAGTGTAATATAGTGTAACAGTCGTTCATCATACCCTCTGGAATAAAGATATCGGCATAGAATGCCAAAACTACTGTTGTAATTAACGCCATTGCTCACCGTATGTCGGTAATGCATGGATATTGCGGTGACAGCAGAGGTCTTGCGTTCAAATGCAAGCAGCACGTTAAGCGACAGATAAGCCCTTTCAATTTTATTTAAATTCAGTGAGTTGAGTTTTATGTTCTTTTCAGGAATGTAGCTTTCATCATACTCTGAACGGCAATCTTTTATTACTCTCTTTATAGTCGCTTCCTTCTGCCCACTATTTTCTTTAATGTCATTAATGAAATTATTAAGCGATACCAGATGATCAGTGTAGTGAAACTCAAGTGTGCGAATATATTCCCGTAGATATCCTTTTACACCTGCATAAATCTTTCTTTTATCGGTGCTTTCGTATGGACAATGTGTGCTGATTAAGAAACCATGAATATGGTAATAGAAATGCATTTCATCATCGGGGGGAAGAGAGTTGTAAATATCTAATGCAACTACGGGCGGTAGTGCAAATTGAAGGTATCGTTTTATGATTTGGTGATTTTCCAGATGAGAAAAGACCGGAATATACATTAGCGCGTTATATAACTGCTCATATTTATAAAAAATTTCGCGCCTTTCTTCGAGGCTGAAGACTCCATTGCTATCAATTATTCTTATTAAATCGTTATAACCTTGATCAAAAAAATTCTGATGAAAGGAAAAACTGCTGTTTCCTCGCAATTCACGCCGTTCGTCATCTTTTTCAAACAGGCCAAAGCACTGGTAAAGACGATACATCATATCAGCAAAAGTATGAGTCCCCACGTTCCCTCCGGTTGGTTTCCGTTTTTTGACGGGGACAGTATCTCAGATGGTATGAGAGAGTTCGAGCGCTGACTAAGACGTCCAATAAGGGGAACTTAAAATGTTAAAACCATGTGAGCAAACTAACCATTCTAACCAGCCTCTGCGCATTCTACGTATGGCTGAGTTGACGGCACTCCTGGGAATATCCCGATCCAGCATCTACGAAAAATTGAACCCGAAATCCCGCTACTACGATGCTGATTTTCCTAAACCGATCCGGCTTGGTGCTGCATCTGTCGGCTGGCGCTCTACTTCTGTAGACGAGTGGATCGCCTCTCGGGTGGTTTAATTTTTTTCTCAAAAAGGAGTGTGCAATGAAACTTACACGTAAAAAAAATGAAAATCATGATGTTAATCTCGATGTTAAAGCGATTTTTATTTTCCTTCAGCAAATTTTATTTTGCATATGTGGAAAAACCAAAGCAGCCGTTGAGCTTACATTTTCAACGATTTTGGCAAGCATGGCTCTGGCCTGTCAGGATATGTATGATGTTGAAATTGCTGATGGCGTTATCGTACCCGTATCGCATTTCCACATTAGTTTGGCAAGATCGGGAAGTCGAAAAACAACGGTATATAAGGTTGCAATGGCCCAAATTCACCAGTTTGAGCACCAACTGGCTGAAGTATTCTCAGCCAAGCTGAAAGAATACGAACGACAATACGTGCTCTGGGATGAAGAATGTAAAAGCCTTAAGAAATCGCTCCAGAAAGCGAGACGTCAGAAAGACGGAATAGAAGAAGCCAGACGCGAGCTGGAAGAATGTCTTAAAAATGAACCGGTAAAGCCTGTGCAAGTGCATTTAACGGTAACAGATCCTACACCGGAAGCGCTTTTGAAAGAAATGAGCGACTACTCTAGCCTAGGTATCACTTCTGATGAGGGAAGTGCTCTGTTTGAAAGTATCATGCGCCGTAAGACAGCAAATCTTAACAGCCTGTGGTGTGGTGAAAATTATCGGGTCAGCCGTGTGTCAACGGGCAGTTTCTACATCAAGGATCCCCGTCTTGGTATGCTATTGATGATGCAACCGGAACCGCATGATACCATTCTGAGATCGCTGGTTAAAAAAACAAGGACAACGGGGGGGGATGCACGTATTTTAAGAATGGATCTTACATTGATCACCAGACCGATTGATATTAATGATCTTGTACCTGGCAATGAATCTGATCTCGATAAGTTTTATTCTATTCAAAAAAAACATATTGCTGCCGGGATTGAGCGAAGGAAAAAAAATGAACCCCGCATCTGTATGACCTTTGCTCCAGATGCAAAGAAGCGGTTACATGATATTGATAGACACATCAAATATCTGATACAACCAGGAAAAAAACTGTATCACTACAATGACTGGGGCGCTCGGTTCACCGAACATACGGCTAGGATTGCCGCTGTGATGCAGTTATATATTACCCCTGAATCAACATTTATTACTCTGGAAACGCTGGAAGCTGCACTATTGATATCGGAATGGTACCTTAACCATTTTATGATAAAAATGGATGCTGCAATGGGACCTTCCTATAATGAAATAGTTCTTGAGTGGTTCGAAAACAATCTTGTCAAAAACGGTTCTTACGATTTCATAAGGCGTGAAATTATGCAAAAAATTTATCTTCCACTCAGAAAAAAAACAAACCTGATGCCTATTCTTGAACAGCTTTCTGACGAAGGAAAAGTTCAGTTATGGGAGGATGAAAACGGGACGCATTACGTAAAATATCTTGCTTACAAAATGACGCCTACAGAACTGGATGCAAAACTAAACATCCTGTCAGGAAGACCGGTTTATCATAGTGGTGGGAGTGTATTTAGCAGTATGCCCATTAAAGAATAACTTCAGAGTGATTTTTATTATTTATTAATGAGTTATTTCGGTATTAACCCCTAGTCGGCTGCGGATTATATTGCTGTGAATAAAGTTATTTCCAGTTTTGATTGGTCGGTATATGTAATATATACAAGCTAACTAACCAGCCTTATATACCCAGATACCAGCAGAGATAATCTATCCTTGTTGAGGGTCTATACACCTAATTACATGGGTAGCCCACAGCTACCCACAACAAATATCACTTGAGTAATTTATTATGAGATCACTTGATGGGGTGTCTGAAAAAGAATTTGAATACCTTCTACTGGATGCGGAAAATAAATATAAATCCCGGATGTCCAGATATATGCTTCGTCGCTCGCTTGCGGTGGTATATGATTTTCTTAAGAGGAATAACCGCATATTTGCCGTGTTTATTATCCTGAGATTTGCTCAGTCTCATGCTACCGATGAACCTGATTTACCGCTGTGCTTTCAGAAAGATGACGAGAAGGCTATCACCCGCGCCTTAGATTCCCTGAAAAGCCAGCTACGGGCTGAGCACCTGCGTTCAGGTAGGGCTGGTGAGCCTGCATCACTCGCTTATATCTGGGTCAGAGAACGTGACAGCAGTGAACATCCCCACTACCACCTGGTTCTGTTGTTTGACAGAGAGGCCTATGCCTATCTGGGGAATTACACTAAATCTGATGGTGATAATATGGCGACTCGTATTCAGAAAGCATGGTGCAGTGCGATTGGGCTTGATTATCCCGACTACTCCAGTCGGGTTCATTTCCCGAAGAATCACAGTGCCTGGTTCACACGACACGACGCTTTAACGTTAAGCCCTGATTATTATGACTTCCTGCTACGGGTCGCTTACCTGGCGAAGTACAATACCAAACTTTTAAGTGATGGTTACCGGAACTTAGGTACGAGTCAGATAACGTCATAGCTCCTATAAGGCCAGTAGAAGTTCAGTTGCAGATTTGCCGATAGAAGCGCAGATCTGCACTTTTTCCCCGATTCTATGTTTACCATCAGCCGACAAGCTGGCGATAATCGCATTCCATCTCATCGATGAAATCATCACCGATTGTCGGAAAGCTACTGGTTAAACGTTCCTTCCCTTTAATTCTAAATAAATTATAGAGATAGCTTTTTTTTTGATGATCGACATGAACAGGCACAAAAGGCCTGTTCTTCACGATAGCTTCGTTTAGTTCACTGGTGCTGATGATATTGTATTGATCCCCTGTGATATCAATAACGTAATCACCCACTTCCAGCCAGTAGTGAGTAATCGTATCATTTTTACCGGTCGCTCCTGAGACACCTTTCAATTCCAGATCAGGCCATAATTTTAGAAAATGGAAGGAAAGTAGCATTGAGCAAAGTTTGCAGCTCATGACGGGAAAGCCGTGAGGGATGAGGTATGTTGTTGATGGATCACATTTTTCGAGTAGTTCCCGAAATCGAATCGCCTCTTCACGTGCAGCTTCAATGGTAAACAAAAATACCTCCTAGTCGATTATATGAGTGTCTGGAAGTTGTCTGGTCTTAGAGATTGCAGACATTACGTAATCTTCCCATGCCTGCATCATCGGGCATCGTTCATTCAACCAGTCTGTGCGATGGTAAGCGGCTTTAGATTTGTTCCTGATAGTGTGAGCCAGTGCACGTGCTGCCAAATCATGCGTGTAGCCCAAGGAGTCAGATCTTATAAAACAGGATTGCGTGATTACCATGCACCCCTGTCTTTACTTTTTTGGGTTGAGAATTGCGCTTATCCAGTGAGCTTCAATGTTGTTAATTCAACGTCAGTGAGTCTGCCACTATCTGCCTTTTTCACAAAGTAAGCCCACCATTGCATCATCGGACGACGTTGCTCAAGATAGTCACTGCGGTTATAAGCGCGACGTACCTCATTTTTGTCTACATGAGCAAGTGCTGCTTCAATGACATCAGGTGGAAATCCTTCCTCATTGAGTGCCGTACTGGCGATAGAACGTAAGCCGTGTGAAACGAGAACGCCTCCTAAGCCAGCACGCTTGAGTGCTGCATTCACTGTTTGGCTGTTCATCGGCTGGGTTGGTTTGATGCGGCTGGGAAAGATAAATTCTCGGCCACCACTGAGAGACTTCATCATTTCCAGAATAGCGAGAGCTCCATCAGATAATGGAACCGTATGGTCCCGGTTCATCTTCATTCGAGCAGCAGGAATTTTCCATTCGCTAGCATCAAAATCGATCTCATCCCATCGAGCTTCAGCGGCTTCGGCAGGGCGGGTAATGGTGAGAAGCTGCCACATGAACAGGCATCGTGTGGACAGGCTGATACTTGCCGTGCGCATAGTCTGCATTAGTTGTGGAAGTTGATCCGGGCGGATACTAGGCATGTTTTTCTTTTGCGGTTTCTCGAACGCTTTCCCGATGTTTACGCTGGGAACTGCATCAATCAAGCCTGTGTTCTGCGCATAAATCATGACTTCGTTAATACGCTGACAAAGGCGGCGAACAGTCTCTAATGCACCTCTGGCCTGAACCGGCTGAACTGCTTTAACCAGAGTATGAGCCTTAATCTCAGTGACGCTGATATCACCGATTGCTGGGAAAACATCTCTCTCAAGCGAGCGCCAGATATCGTCGGCATAGTCCTTTGTTACGCTGGCTTTCTTCACATTCCACCAACGCTCGGCAACTAACAGGAAAGTGTTGGTTTTGGCCTCTTGAGAATTTCTCACCTGTTCTTTCTGATGTTCTTGAGGATCAATGTTTTTCGCCAACAAAACTCGAGATTCAGCTCTGAGTTTACGCGCATCAGAAAGGGAGACAGCAGGGTAGGCACCGAAGCTCTGTTTGGTTCGCTGCTTGGTCAGAGGTCGGTAGTAACGGAACTGCCAGAGCTTACTACCGCTGGACTTGATTAACAGAGTAAGCCCGTCACCATCATACAGCTGGTAATCGGCATCCTTAGGTTTAGCGGCTTTGATTTCCGTATCGGTTAACGGCTTGGTTTTTCTTGCCATGGGGAGTCTCCCTGCGTTTAGGCCCAACGAAAACACTATAGCTTTTCGTTGGGCCTATCAATGGGCCTAAAAGGTTCGGATTTAATTAGTTCTCTTCGGACATCGCGGGACAAATTGCAGACACAAAAAAGCCCGCAGGGCTTGCGCCGTGCGGGCTCTTAGGACTTCATCGGATGACTCTGGTAATCACCGATGGAGAATTTTGGTGGAGCTGGCGGGAGTTGAACCCGCGTCCGAAATTTCTACATCCTCGGTACTACATGCTTAGTTTGTCTTTACATTCGCACGCCAGCTGCGGACAAACACGCCACTAACGAACTAGCCTGATTAGTTTTAACGCTTCAACCCCAGGCAGGGCTTCCACGCGATCTCTTTTGGGTTTGACCTCTCTTTGATCCCCGTCTTAAGAGCGGAAGCTAGGGAGAGAGGGCTCAGAGCAGGTTATTAAGCTGCTAAAGCGTAGTTTTCGTCGTTTGCGACTATTTTTTTGCGGCTTTTAACGAGGCAAACCGCCCCTCGGCATGCACCTTGGGTTTCGCAAATCCCGTCGAATCCAGAATCAGCCCCAATAGTGTTGAACTAAGTATACCAGATTTCACTTCCTGGATACCAGCCCGGAACGCTACCTTATTGAATAGTACAATAAGTGTGCAGAATCAACGTCCTGCGTTTTTCATGATGCGCGCTTTATCAAGCTGCCACTCGCGCTCTTTCAGGTCAGTACGTTTGTCGTGCTGTTTTTTACCCTTCGCGACGCCAATTTTCACTTTGCACCAGGCATTTTTCCAGTACAGGGACAGGGCGACCACGGTGAAACCTTCACGGTTGATGCGTCCGTAGAGGGATTCCAGTTCACGCTTGTTTAGCAGCAGTTTACGCGTGCGCGTTGGATCACACACGTAGTGTGAGGAGGCGACGGTCAGCGGCGTAAAATTCGCGCCGAACAGGAAGGCTTCGCCATCTTTCAGGATCACGTAGCTATCGCCGATGTTGGCTTTCCCGGCGCGCAGCGATTTTACTTCCCAGCCCTGCAACGCAAGGCCAGCTTCGAATTCTTCTTCAATGAAATACTCGTGGCGAGCACGCTTGTTGAGCGCAATGGTCGCCGAGCCTGGTTTATGTGCTTTTTTCTTCGTCATAAGTGTCGTAAAGCCGTCGGTAATCTGATTTTAAAAAGTCACCTCATTGCGTCCTGTGAGGTCTAACGCGCTATCTTAGCACGAGATGAGGCTTAGCGTTTTTTTAACAGGTGATAAATGTTATTATTTGTCCGTTGTGTGACCATGGGAAATGCTATGCCTCAGATTAGCCGTACTGCGCTCGTGCCTTACAGCGCGGAACAAATGTATCAGTTAGTGAACGACGTTCAGTCTTATCCAGAATTTATTCCGGGGTGCACCGGGAGCCGCGTTCTGGAGTCCGGCCCGACGCAGATGACTGCGGCGGTGGATGTCTCCAAAGCGGGGATCAGCAAGACGTTCACCACCCGCAATACGCTGACCAGCAATCAGAGTATTTTGATGCATCTGGTGGATGGTCCGTTTAAAACCCTGATGGGGGGCTGGAAGTTTACGCCGCTGAGCGCTGACGCCTGTCGCATCGAGTTCCAGCTGGACTTTGAATTTACCAATAAGCTGATTGAGCTGGCGTTTGGCCGCATCTTTAAAGAGCTGGCCTCGAATATGGTTCAGGCGTTCACCACCCGCGCCAAAGAGGTTTACAGTGTCGCATAAGATTGCTGTAGAAGTGGTGTACGCGCTGCCGGAGAAGCAGTATCTGCAGCACGTGACGCTGGAAGAGGGGGCAACCGTTGAGGTGGCTATCCGCGCGTCCGGCATCCTCGAACTTCGCAGCGATATCGACCTGGCGAAAAATAAGGTCGGGATTTATAGCCGTCCGGTGAAGCTGGGTGATGTGCTGAAAGAGGGCGACCGGGTTGAGATTTATCGCCCGCTGATTGCTGACCCGAAAGAGCTGCGACGTCAGCGTGCGGAGAAATCGGGTAAGTAGCGTGTTTTCCCCTCACCCTGACCCTCTCCCCCTGTCTCTTATACACATCTCCGAG
>ERZ652156.625-NODE-625-length-10872-cov-8.24841_pt1 | contig 10872 bp, 17 predicted proteins | sample MGYA00514760_ERZ652156 | MGnify/ENA metagenome assembly ERZ652156
GCGCGGCAGGGGCAGAAGACGGGGAAGAAAAAGCGGTGTGCATCGGGCTACCTCACAAAGTCCATACAGTGCCGGTCGTGTCCGTCCGGCTTCGGGTAGCTCCTTATTATGTTTATATTTTCCCTCAGGTCATGTGAGATTTTCGGGGAAACAAACATTGACTTTTCGCTCTGGCAAACAAAGGCAAACGCTGGCAAACATATGCAAATCACTGCATTACAATGCAGCAATTAATATCTCTTTTAGTTATATACTTTTCGTTTTTAATCGTAATAAAGTCTAGATGATATAGCCAGAGCAAAACTGAAGGGTGAACAGTGGTGAACAGACGGTGAACAGTCAGACCTTCAACTGTTCACCATTTAACTTGCTGTATTACTTATCTTTTTATTTAAGGTGAACAGTGGTGAATAGTTATAAGTAAAAAAACAAACGGTGAGTAAGGTTTTCCTGCGACCTTTCTCTGGCCAGCCTGATTTTAAGGTCTGTTTGTGCCAGCACTCTGACAACGGCAATGAATCGTGTTGTTGTGCAGGAGGCGTCAGAATCATTTCAGGTTGAACATACGGAGAACCTGAACATGAAACCCGAACTCATTATCAAAGCCATGCAGACCGTTATCAGTAAACAGGATGAAGGCGCGGAACAACGTATTGCCGGTGCGCTGGCCGCACTTAACGAAGCAAAAGACGCACACTCGGCCAGCATGGGTAAACTCAGCGACATTGAGGCTTCCATTCAGCGTTGTGAGCAGGAACGACAGACCGCGCTCAGTGAAAGTGCACAGGCCGAACAGGACTGGCGCAGCCGCTTTCGAACCCTGCGCGGCAACCTCACTCCTGAACTGAAAGCTGAACACAGTAAACGTATCGCCAGCCGCGAACTGGCTGATGAGTTTACCGGTCTGATTACCGAGCTGGAGAAAGACAAAAACCTCGCCATGCTTGGCGCATGCTCCTCCGGTACGGCTTACATCAGCGCCCATGAAAAAGCGTTCACTACCTACGCCAACAGCGAGTGGAAGAAGGCGCTGACCGGTATCAGCCCCGCACTGTTACGTGCCTTTCTGTTGCGTATACGGTCGCTGGAAATGAGCGGAGAAACCTCGCCGCGTGCGACTGTGACCCGCGAGCTGGGTGATGCCCTGAATCTGCAGTCAGCCCTGTATCATTTTGATATGGAGCAGGAGCCGGTTCTGTCCGTAACGGGCATGAATCGCCCGGTCATAACCGGGGTTGATATGGCGCTGTTAAGAAGCCCGGCCAGACGGATGAAGCTTGCCGCTGAACTGGCCGCAAAAGACCACGAACAGGCAGAGGGCTGAATCATGTTTCACTGCCCGTTCTGCAAAAAGACCGCGCACGTCCGTACCAGCCGTTATCTGTCGGAAAACGTCAAACAGCGTTATCACCAGTGTACCAATATCGAATGCTCGGCCACTTTCCGCACCATCGAGTCGGTTGACGGTGTGATACGTGCCGCACCGGAGAAACCCGACCCCGCCCCGGTGACGCCACCGCCGCCGCGTAAAGTACAGGGCTGCTACAGCTCGCCGTTCCGGCATTAATCAGGAGAGAGACACGTGACCACTGTGACCATACAGCAGGCCTTTGAGGCCTGTCAGACGAACAAAAACACCTGGCTGAAACGTAAAGCCGAACTGGCAGACCTTGAACGGGAATACCGTGAACAGCTCCTTGCCGGTGACGAACAAATTCCGCTCAGAATGCAGGATTTGCGCGACAATATCGACGTGAAAAAGTGGGAAATTAATCAGGCCGCCGGTCGCTATATCCGCTCACATGAGGAGGTGCAGCACATCAGCATCCGCAACCGGCTCCATGACTTTATGCAGCAGCACGGCGCGGAGCTGGCCGCCACGCTGGCACCTGAGCTGATGGGGTATAACGAACAGCTTCCCGCAGTAAAACAGAGCGCCATGCAGCACTCGGTTGATTATCTGCGTGAAGCCCTGTCGGTGTGGCTGGCCGCAGGTGAAAAAATTAATTATTCCGCGCAGGTCAGCGATATTTTAACGGGCATCGGATTCAGGCCTGATGCGGCTTCGCGGGATGATAATCGCCAGAAATTCACCCCAGCACAGAACCTGATTTACACCCGCCGACGTGCAGAACTGGCCGCACGCTAGCACGCAAAAAAATCCCCGAAAATTCCGCTATTTTTCCCGAAAAAGCCATGCATCCATAAGGTGCATGGCTTTGCATGAAAATCCCCGTATTTTTTATCCCACGCAACACCAGTACCGGTGCGGCCTGAGGCCGTTCATGCACCTGCATTAAAAGTGACCTCTTAAGCGGGCAGGCGTGGCGGGGAGAGCATTGCGCGCAAACATATGTAGATATATTAATCTGGTAGAAAATAACAAAGGCTCAACTAAGTGATAGTTGAGCCTTTGTTAATCTAGATACGAATGCTCGCAGAGTCTTTTTGTTGTGCATCAATATGAATAATCTTTGAGGCTCTTAAACCTTCATTTTCTGCTGCAATTCTAGCCTGCTGGACCTTTTGGTATTTTTCTCCTAAATGACCGATATCAACTATTACGAAAAATGCTCGATCTGTATCATCACCATTTCTATAAATTTCTAATTGCTTTTCATATCCGTGCAGTAATTTACCATTGGATGATAACTTAACTTCAACTAAAACTTTCTGCTCGAATCCTTGCGAGACTTTGAAGTCAACAGGTCCATTACCAGAGTCAGCCTCAGGGCTAATGTCTAAGTTATTGGCTTTGCAATATGAATAAGCTACTGCAAAAAGTAAACGTTGAGCCGCTTTTTCTTTTCTTGGTTTTTTATCATCTGCCCACATTTCCTTCCATAGACCTTTGTTTTCAATTAGATCTTTGAATTGGGTTAATATCTCATCAACCAAATTTTCTACATCATCTAAGGTTAGTTTTTTATTAAACTTAGAAAGATTGAAAGGGTATTTTTTATCTATTGAAGATACAAGTCTTGACCAAAATAATTCACCATTCTTATCAGCTTTAAAATCGTAAGGCTCTTTTTCTACTTCTTTTATTAATTCTAGGAGGTCTTCAAAATATTCTTTTTTCTCTAAAGCTCGTCGCTTGGCTTCAGCTTTTTCTTTTTGGGTCATTGATGCGAGCAGTTTACCAATGTTGGTATTAATTCTGTCACGTAGGTCCGTGTTTTCTTTCATTGTACTGACTGCACCGCTCCAGTCAGTGGATATAGGCAAATCACGGACAACATCTTTAGGAACTAATATTAATGGTTTATCTGTTAATGGATTATGAGGGGCAATGTACTTTTTCCCTTTAAAAGAAAATTCTTTTGTCGGGATTTGAAGGGTTTGATTAACTCTTTCTGAGAATTTCACTAAGGACTCAAATATTATATTTGTAGTCATGTCACTAATTCTATCAGCCCCAATACCTTCTTCAAATAACGACATGACCATAAATAAGTCAGGATCATCAATATCCATGTTGATAATTTGATAGGCAGTATTCATTGTTGTGTTCACAAGGTGTGGCCCGAATCCTGAGCCTTTGGCTGATGAGCCATAACCCAAACATGTCCATCCTATTTCGGAAAATGAAAATAACTTTTTGGCTGCCTTCCAAGCAACATCATTATCATTCTGAACCTTAGATGCTTTAAGTAATTTAATGATACTTGTGAAAGTATCTATGTATTTCTTATCAGCATCCACTTTCATTTCAGGATGCTTACTTTCAGGGAGGAGCATAGGGTCAATGAAAAGCAACGTATCTGACTCTAATAAAACATCAACAACATCAAGTTGATCAAGAATTGATGGCGAAATGTTAAAGTGTGATGAAACGGTATCAATATTTTTTACTGTGCTCATGTGCAGTCCTTTATCATCTATTAGTAATCATAACAAAATTACCCCACCAGTCCATTAGCTCAACTCTTTGTTTCAAATAAATGGACCGATTGTACGCTTTCCTAACCTCATTCTTATCTGTGTGTGCCAGCGCAGACTCAATCACATCAGAATTAAAATTAGATTCGTTGAGAGCTGTACTGGCTATTGAACGTAAACCATGTGCAACTAATTTTCCACCATAACCTATACGTTTTAAAGCAGCATTAGCAGTCTGACTATTCATCGGCCGCTTTGGATCATTTCTACTAGGGAAAATATGTTCACGATGAGCGCTGATTGGCTTCATTACTTCCAAAATATCTAAAGCCTGAGGTGACAAAGGGACAATGTGTTCACGCTTAGCCTTCATTCGTTCGGCGGGAATCGTCCAGAGTTTGGCATCGAGATCGATCTCGACCCACCGAGCACCAGAAGCCTCAGAAGGGCGCACTAGGGTCAGGAGCTGCCACTCAATAAGACATCGAGTCGAAACAGACAGATTCGACATGACCAGAGAACGCATCAGCTTAGGTAATTCTTCTGGTCGTAGCGTGGGCATGTTCTGCTTTTTGGGTTTCTCAAATGCCATTCCAACACCTGATGCCGGGTTAGTATCGATCAGGCCGGTGTTGACTGCGTAAATCATTATTTCGTTAATGCGCTGGACCAGGCGACGAACAGTCTCTAATGCGCCGCGTGCTTTGATTGGTTCCAATGCTTCAACTATCGTTCTGGCCTTAATCTCCTGAACAGGTATCGCGCCTATTGCTGGGAATACGTCTTTATCTAGAGAACGCCAAATATCCTTCGCGTAGTCCTCTGTGACGCTTTTGCTCTTCATTTTGAACCAGTTGGAGGCCACAGTTGAGAAAATGCTATCCAGCTCAATCTGACGTTGCTCTGATGCTTGCTCTTGTTGCTGTTGCGGATCCATCCCCTGCGCGAGCGTAGCCAAATATTGGTCGCGTATCTGACGAGCTGCTGCGAGTGTAAGGGCAGGGTATGAGCCGAGACTCAGGTTAGTTCGGCTATTACTTACTGGACGTTGGTATCGGAAGCGCCAGAGCTTTTTACCAGATGTTTTCACGAGTAAGAACAGGCCGTCCCCATCATGCAGAGTGAAATCTTTTTCTCGGGGTTTAGCTTTAAGGATCTCGTTGTTAGTGAGGGGGCGTGTGATGCGCGCCATGTCTGGATTCCTTCCATAATTGGTACACGTTTAATGGACCACAGTATAGCGTGTACCTAAACGTGTACCAATTTTCTCTGGATTTAGCCGGATGTTCTCGGACAATGACAGACACAAAAAAGCCCGCAGAGCTTGTGCTGTGCGGGCTTTCTGTACTTCACCGGACATATCCGGATCATCATTTGGTGGGCTGGCGTCCCTGTAACTGGTTTCTTATTTAATTGATTTATAGTGTTATTTAATATTTATTTTCAATCGAGGGTTCTATTTGGGGTTCAATGATGAAAGTATTAAACGAAGCTGATGAACATTTGACGTCAAACAGTGCCAAAAGATAACACATCGACCAGTTCAGCTACCAACTCGAAGTTGAACTCACATCCTCTGCGTCAGCTTTTCTTCCTTAAACCAGCAGAATGCGTTAGCGTCATTGAAACAATTTCTCATGGTCATTGATGGAGAAGGTATGAAGGATAGGATCGTCGAAATACTACAATACACCCTGAAAAAAGATTCTGGATCTGACTTTCATCAGATAATGCATGAAGTCAGTGTTCCACTTCATACCCGGAACGGTATCGATGTGGTTGCGTACGGAAACTCTCTGCACGATGCTGACAGCTACTACCTCATACGTGCTTTTGAAAGTGAAGAACAGATGAAAAGCGTTCTTGATGATTTCTATGCGAGTACTGGTTGGCGCAGTGGCCCACGAGAAGCAATCATCAGTCGAATTGAACTCAGTTTAAAATCAGTTCTATCACTACCACAAAGCGGTATTGATGGATTGAGATAAACCGAGCAAAGGGGGATGCGCTGTTCAAGGGTTATACTCCGCAGTACAGAATTTAAACTAAAAGTTCATAACTAGTTGATAAATATGTTGATTTTTAAAATCCTTCTTCCGCTTCTAAAAATAGCACTTTTTGCTAAAGTCCTTTAAGCCCCGTCTTGTAACAGCATTCAAACTATCCCTTACTAATTTGTACAAAAAACACCCATTTACACAATAATTCCGAAAAAACAGGTGTTGATTGTCATAAGCGATATTCGAATAATAACCTCATCAAAACAACGACGAGGAAATATATGAATGAAAGAAAAAGATTTATCCGTTTACCTGAAGTAATAAATAGAACTGGCCTTTGTAAGGCTTGGATTTATCGTCTGATTAGTCGTAATGAATTTCCGGCCCAAGTAAAACTTGGTGAAAGAGCAATAGCATTCTTAGAGAGTGATATTGATAAGTGGATTGATGAAAAGATTCATTTGTCACGTAATAATATCGCTTAACGGAAAACTAAATATTATAAACTCAGGCGGTTATATGTAAATCAAACAAACTTGTTATCAGCATCAAATAAAAAATAATCCGCACTCCAAATAATGCATGAAAATGCAGGGAGTTATACATCTAAAAAAGGAATAACAATATGAATAATAAAGAAATGAAAACTATTAAATACTCATCCACAAAAGCTTTTTATGCTATGGCAAAACATCTTTATGTGACGGGGATTCGTATATATAAAGAACAAGGGGATCATGAGTTAGTAGCATCCATTATATTAGATAATGATAAAACGGAATCATATATTTCACATGTCAAAGATTATCTGGCTAAATGTTTTGATGAACATATGGAAGAAGCTGGTAAAAGAGAAAGCCTTATCTATGTTGATATGGATAAAGTAATGGTGGAAATGAAAAGAGTTCATATAAAAGCATTACTGTTTAGTATGAGCTAACAACAGAATATTCAGCCTCGAAAGGGGCTCAAAAAAAACACAATGAATTAAATAAGCATTTAACTATGAGGATATAAATATGTCTAAAGAAAATATAAGCAGTAATAAATCTACCGAGCTGTTCTATGACCTTGCTTGTAGGTCGTTTACAGCAAGTTGGGAGATGTTCATGGAAGTCAATGGTGATGGGGACGCAAATGATTATCTGGATGACCCCGGTTTCATGAATCTATTTAATATTTATGTTATTGACCATATTCAGAACAACTTTGAAAGATTCACTGTCCAAGAAGGAAACAGTGGTGATATTAATCAAGTTGACTTTGAACTAGTCGCTGCCATGTTAGTTGAGTATTCAGAAGGCTTTAGAAAATAAGAACCAATCTTGCCCCGCAAGGGGCTAACTATAAACAAAAGGAAAAACAGATGAATAATGATATGTCAGTAATCGTATGTATGTTATGTAAGAAAACACCTAAAGTGATGAGTCTTATCCAAGAGAGCTTGGATATATTTATCGCATTAAGAGGTAGCGCTGTCGAAGAAATCATGAATGATAAGACCTTGTTAGATGATTTAAATCGTTATGTAAATGAGACACTGTATGATGAGATGGATCTGGAATATGGTTCTGTAATCATCAAAATAGTATCTAATAAATAGTATTAATACCTTCTAGATATTTATCTAATATTTAACTTAATAAAAGGAAACAGTATGAAAGAGATTGTTTTAAATGAAAGTAATAAAATGGCGATAAATCTTATCACAAATGTATTACCGGGATATTGCGAAACGATCTATAGCATCTCTGAAAAACAGCCTGAAACAGCCATGAATATTTTAGCAGGGGAAATGTTATCAGAGATACTTTATGATGTTTTGATTGTCTGTGAAGTTGAAGACTATGTTAAAAGTGGAAGAAGCAAAGATGTATCTGAGATCAATATGGATGAGTTAAAGAACACGATTTTATACTGGCATAAAGAGCATATCATTGAGCTTGTACTGAAAAACATAAAACTGGATGATGCTGATGAGCGTATTTACTGGAAGTTAAAAATGACTGTGAATCAGTTTTGAAAAATGGAAATATTCCCTCATGCAGAGGGAAGTAATCCTGTAATGAAACGGAGATAACCAATATGATTGATGAATTCCATGTTATGTATATGTATAAAAAAATCCAAGCTGAAGCTGCGACAACAGATATGAAAACACTGGAACAGCTTTTGAAGAAGTTCCGTAAAGTTGTTGCGGAGCGCCGGGAAAAATACTATCTGGAGATTGGTGAGAAAAAGGCACAAAATTTGAGGGCCAAGAGATTACAACAGTTGCTTGAGAAAATGGTGCGTGACCGTGTATCGCCGGAAAGTTTATTCAAATAATGATAGCCCGGACACGAAATGTGGACGAACATACCGGGTAAACTGATAACAGCAATTGTAATAACTCGACTGGTGAAGGTATTGTTAGTTTGTCTAAAGCATACAGGGGTGTTGAACTGATGTGATAGTTGCCATCTGACAAAGTAGTGCCTGAAAGCCTTTCTACTTCCTCAGTGGAGAGAACTGAGTGAGGTTTTGGGCAGACCATTCCATTGCTAAGCTGGCTTTTCATGCTGAGATGGGTTCTGATGAAATTAGAGAGGACTTGCATGGATTTTGAAGAGAAAAAAGAACGAGCCATTTCCATTATGAAAAGCAAGAAAATGTGGAGCAGTAACTATGCCCCCCCTCTGCTACGCCTTGCATGGAAAATGGGTATCAGGATACCTCCGTTGCCTTTCGCTCGATTCTGGCAAGTTGCTTTGTTAATGGGAATACCGATTGGCTCTGTCTGGGGTATACTGATGTGGTTTTTTACATGGAAGGAATCGGGGATGGATCCAACTGATGCTATTGCTAGAAGTTTGTTATTTGACGTTTGGATGGGGATTTCTATGGCGTTGTACCATTGGTGGAGAAGAGTAGCCAATAATCTTCCCGACTGGGATAGTCTTAGATGAATATTCGAATAATTTCCGGGCCAGCTATATTGAGAACAGTGAAGCCCGGATGCGCCGTATCAGTTAGATCGCGAAGTCTTCCAGTGTTTTACCGGCTTCAATAGCAGCAGTGATTGCTTTCGGAGTACGGCCCTGACCCGTCCAAGTCTGCTCATTACCGTTTTCATCTGTATATTTGTATTTGGCAGGGCGAGGAGTACGAGTCGATTTGGCTTTAGGCTGAGATGAACCAACCGCTGCAAGAAGTTCTGCTGGATCAATACCATCGTCTAACAGTTTTTGACGGAAGGCTTCCAGCTTAGCCTGACGTTCTTCTTGTTCTTTACGGATGGCACTTTCTTCCTCACGACGATCTTCAACGATTGCTGTTAACTTTTCCAGCATCTCTTCCAGAGTTGCCAGATCTGTTTCACGAGCATGTGCGCGAAGTGTACGAATATTGTTCAGTGCCTTGAGAGCTTCACTCATAGTATGTTATCCCGTATTTTAAAATAGATGATTAGTAAAAAAATGTATCCGGTGCTGTTGAAAAATCAAAAACATACAGTTAGTAGATAATATAGTAAAAATTACCGCTTGAGCAATCTAATACATCCCATTTTACACGAAATAACATAGTGTCATTTTTAAAGAGACATTTTTCTACGTTTTTGGCTTGATGAATCGAACTCTGACGAGATTTGAGAGAGTTGCTGAAGACTTTGTTCAACGGAGCGTTGGAATTCCATAGCGGCTTCTGTACGCTGCTTTATGACTAAGGCAATTATTTCTTCATCGCTTTTCTCAAGGAGATTTCTCCTGTAGAGACTATACGTTTCGAGCTTATCAATGTTTTTAGAAGCAAAAGCGGAGGCTTGGTTAACAGGGTTAAGCTCATCAAGAAATTTATCAAGAAGAGATTCCTTTTTTCTGTTCAAACGACGTAGTTCGGTATGTGCTGATTTGAATTTTTGCGCTTTAATGAAAGGAATACTATCAGCACGAAGTTTGCGATATTCTTTTTTGTATTCTTCAATAGAAATGTGATTTTTTAGTTCTTCGACTGTCTTTAAATATTGTATTAAATCATTGTTATCTGTTTTTACGTTTCTCATGAGAATACCTCGTTAATAAATAGTGGATATATTTATATGTTAAGGTATATAGAGAAAGTGTCAAATTAATGAGGGGTTAAATATTTTATTCCTGCCTTCGTTGCATAAAAGTATTAAGGATGTTTTTTCCTTATTGTCCTGTTTTAGGATGCAACTTTTAAATAGGTATCGATATCAGCCACGTCTTTTCTTGCCGCCTCATTTTCTTTTGTTCTTTTATATACCTTGCGAGGTTTATCGATCTTGACACTGTTTTTAGCACTAGGAACAGCATTATTTTTCTTCTTCTTGCTAAAAACAAAGGCATCTGTGTAGATCTCTTTATTTTCAGTTTCCAAAGATAAGTTTCGTCTTTCTTTCTGTGAAAGATCTGCATAATGCTCTGGATATTGTTCAATATCAGCATTGAGGCTTTTTGCATTACTCAAATGCTCTTTACGTTTTTCATCAAGTTGATGACTCATACCCTTGGCAAAAATATTAGAGTTGATATACAGGTGTCCATGATGTTCAACGAGAATACCTTTTTGTTTTAGCTTTTTGAATATGTTTGACATATTACCGGATGCGATATTCAACGCTTTACAGAGTGATGACTGTGAGAGGTTGATTAGGTTTCCAAACTCCATATATTCTAAGATATAAGTCAACACGCGGAATTCATTCTTAGATATATCCAGATCAGAAAAAACACGAAAGTTTGAAGTAAAAGCAAAAACATAAGGCTGTGCAAATGAGATCGCTTTATCTTCTTCTGTTGCAATAACGGTGGTTGATTTTATATCTTTGTTTTGTAGCAAGTGTCTTGCGATATCAATCTTTTGCTCTGTGGTTAATGTTTCAAATAAGCGAAGTAGTTCAGTGTCATTAGTATTCATATTATTCTCTCTTATAGTTCTTATTATGCCTATTTAATACTATGCAGAAAAATGAAAGTCAATAGTTAAA
>ERZ652156.632-NODE-632-length-10796-cov-9.6963_pt1 | contig 10796 bp, 10 predicted proteins | sample MGYA00514760_ERZ652156 | MGnify/ENA metagenome assembly ERZ652156
CATGGGTGGACAAAAAAGCGTTCTCCAGCGTCAAGGGTATGAATGAACCTGAAGACGGCATGATTAATCTTGTTAAAACCAGCAATGGCTGGAAAGCGATCTAAGGGGCTATCATGGAAAACAATACCATCAAGTGTCCATTTTGCCTGAAAGAAAGCCAAAGGGGTGTCCATGTCTGCACCGGCTGCATGGCGACGGTTCTGTATGGAACCTACCCCGGCTGGTATGCTTTCGTGGTTATATTATTGACCTTCGGCCTGTCTATACTGATCGGAATGTCTACAGGCATGGCTGGAGCTACTATCAGCCTACCAATCATTGCGGTTGTTGGGTTTGTGGCTGGCAAGGCTATCTTCTCTGAGAATGTTGTGTTCAGGCGAAGGATGTAATCGATAAAACTGATAAACCACCACCAAGATATTAACTGGTAGTGGTTTATTCATTTATATAAAAATCATTTACCAATAGATTTGTAACTCATTAACTGAGTGTGTCCATATTCCATTTCTTCAATAAAATCATTTCCAATAGTTGGAAATCCTGAAACCAGATATTCCTCTTCCTTTACCTTGAATATTTCATATAGATAACTTTCTTTCTTACGTGAGACATGAATGGCTGGAAAGGGTCTGCTATTTATAATCTTTTCATTAAGTGCCTTGTCAGAAATAATGTTATATTGATCTCCCGTTATATCAATCACAATATCATCAATCTCAAGCCAGTAGTGAGTTATTTGACCATTCTTACCTGTAGCAGCACTCACACCTTTTATTAAGAGATCAGGCCATAATTTCAGAAGATGATACGAAAGAAGCATCGAAGAAAGTTTACAACTCATAACCGGAAAATGGTCTATAACAAGGCTGGTGTTCTTTTTGTCACAGACCTCGATCAATTTTCGAAACTCAGTCGCTTCTTTTTGTATTTCGGCAATCGTTAACAACGCCCGTCCTTAGTTGAGTGAGATTATTTATCTTGGTAATATACATAACTGGCGTAAAATTTAAAAGCGTATTTTATTATTCTCTGTAGCCGGGTGGTTTTAGCTTTAATCTATTAGATTTTCTGGATGACATGAGAATCATGCAATGAATATTGTGTATTTTTCGTGATCTGTAATGGTAGATCCTTGAAGAAGATAGGCCTATAATCAACATGGAAATTTATGTTTTTTTATAAGGAGTTTTTATGTTTGTGTTTGGTGTTATTAATGATCCTGATTATCCAAATAAACTCACTCAAAAAAATTATGATGAGATAACTAAACGGTCATATCCATACATTCAGGTTTTTAATCGAGAAAATGCTTCATATGCAATATGCCCTGCGTGTAAAAACCCGGTACGGTTGGTGAATAAAAATAGTAGCGAGAGGATTTCTGGAACGCTGTATGCTATGCATGTTAAGTATAACGTAAAGGATCTCGCAGATTACAATCAATCTGAATATGATGACTGTTATCTCAGGAATCCAGAAAGAATGGATGCTAAGGTTAGAAGAAATTCTTCACAAAATGGATTGTCCGAGAAAATAAGAAGTAAATTACGAGAGCATTTTGATTTAGTTGTCGCAATAATGAAGACAGTCACGGGAATAAAATTCAGCGATATTGTTATTGAAGAAATGCTAAATGACTTCGCTTTGAATAAAGGACATACATATAGAGCAATGACTTTATTCAATATTCCTTATGGATTCTTATATATGACCGAGGCACAGGATCTGTATAATTGTCAAGTCAGTAGTAAAATAGTTAATGAAATAAATAAAAAGTCCAATCAATTTATATGTAATGGATTTGGTTATATCGGAAGAAAAAACAATATGAAAGGAAATAAAATTATTTTGTTTTTCTCTGACCATATAATTGATGCGGAAGACAAAAAACAAACTATCAAGCTAAATATTGCAGAGATTGGGTATAAAGAAAATCCTGAGGATGGTGTTGTTTTATATCAACAGATCATTGTGGTTGATAACAATATTTTTGATAATTACATACGAGTCCAAAAAAGAATGTTAAATCTTGCACAATCAATAATGCCATAATTTATTCTATTAAATGGCGTAATGGCTGGTTCAGAGCCAGCCTGATTTCATCATAGGTTATCGGTTCATATTCCATTTCATATTCAAAAACATCCTGATGACAGACTGTAGAATAGATTGAAGGATTGTTAATCAAAAAAAATATCATATCCATAAATTTATCATCATTTATAGATGTATTGCATTCCCCAACAAAATGTAGAGTACAGGCATGTTTCCATTGAATAACGGCGAGAAATATTATCTCTTGCCTCTGTTTTTCTGTAAGCATAAAATTTCCTTTGTAAGTGTAATTGAAAAACAAATACAAGCATCCATTTGATTTGTCAAATGCATTAAGCAATGAAATTCGAAGTGTTTATTTGGAGGGGCAATGATTCAATATGAACTTAATGCTCTTTCATTGCTTTGTATTTTTAGGTGTAAATTTAGGAGGTGATAATTTATCGGTAATAGAGTGCAATGCCATAGACGGCGTGAGATCCAGACTATTATCGTGTTCCGGTATTTCATTTTTAGGACGGCTTGGGAAGCGGCTGATCTCATCCGGTGTTGGCTTGTAGTCATCTTGGTTAAACTTGGATTTTTTCTCATATTCAGTGCGAGAGATATGACGGCCTAATACCTCGTCAAAGACGTAGTTTTCAGCAATACGTTTATCATGTTCTTCACTGATAAGATCAATTTGGGATTTGTTTGCTTTAGCCCATACAAACTTCTGCTTGAAAAAATCTATGACAAGAGTTGTGAAGCGTTTAAAAATATTATCCTGACGTGGAGTAGTCTGTTTCCTCTTAACACGTTCAGGGGCGCTTCTGGATGCCCTGTTTGGGTTTTGAGAGGTGGATGTTTTCAGAATAGTATTTGTACCAGAATCAGAAATACTGATTGATGGCGGAATACAAGCAACAACCTTACTGACTTTGGATTTATCACGATAGGATTTAACGCCACGCATACGAGTATGAGGAGCTGGTGCTACCAGTAAAGGTCTTTGTTCGTCATTTGTAGAAGAGCTGGATCGCGTTTCAGGTAAAACAATTTCTTCTGGTTCAGCAAGATGTGTAATCGTAAAGCTTCTGACATCAACGACGATTTCAAGGTCAAGTTCACTGAATGTTTTGTAGACTTCAACTGCTTCCTGCTTCGCTACATCACGAACAGCTTGTTCTGTGGCTCTTTGTTCCTGAGCCGCCTTACTACGCCATTTGGCACTGTGGATACGTTTCATTGCAGGGCGGTTCGTTTCAGTGGCTTTAGCAAGCCATAGCGCTTTTTCTTCATTATCTAAAGCTACTGCTGCTTTTTCTAAAGCTTCCTCGTGCTGGGCCTGAAGGGAACGATGATCAATACGTTCTGACGAACCAGCGGCAGCAAGGTAGCTGTTAGCCATAGATGACCATGATTCACGCCATAAAACAGACATTTTTCTGTCATTCCAGCTCCTTTCCTTTTTACCAAAACCTTCTGGTCCTATAGTTTTTAATGTCAACATAACGTGAGCATGTGGGTTGTCGCTATCAAGATCATGAAAAGCGATGTCGGCAATCATGCCTTTATCAACGAAATTTTTCTGGCAATACTCAAGGACAAGTTTTTTCTTGTCGTCATTATTTAACTCGGCAGGAATAGCAACATCGAAATAACGGGCTGTTTGACCATTTTGCTGACGCTCAACTCGTTCAACTTCATTCCACAATGCTGTAGAGTCTTTTACGATATGTTCTGGAGCATTAACAGGTGCTAATATGAAATGCCCGCATAAATCAGTACGGCGGCTATAATCATAGGTATCACCTGTTCTTTCATCTGTTATACGTGTACGAGCATGATAGGCAGCTTTCGCAACGGAAGACTTGCCTTCAGAACGTTTCACAATTTTAAAATCCAGATGAAAAATAGCCATACAATAAAAACAACCTCAATATAAATTTAAATATCAAACTAAAATATAAATCTCCAATGCGACTATGCTGGTTTTAGTTTTTCGCAAGAAAAACTCTGGTGTTGACGTTGACCTTGTTTCCGAAGGAAACGGTGTTAGCCTGCGGCAGGCAACCGTCGGTAGACCCCACACACTGCGTAGCAGTGTATAGGTGGGCATTGCTTTATTTTTATATCTCCTAAAGGAGCTAAAAATAACGACAATGTAAAAAGTTTTTCTATAGTTAAATAATAACGCTAGTTTCAATGCCTGTGAAATTAACAGGGCTAGAATCGGATAAACGGTTGAGGTAGAGTAATAATATTGAATGTTTGGGTTTTAGATAGCGCCCGTAAGGGCAAAAAGAGTGTTTTTCCTCCCGCCGTAAGGCGGGAAAGTGAAATTTAGATAAAACAGTAAAAATAACAGACATTTTTCCGTGTTGCACAATTCACAGGTTAAGATCATGAATCAGAGTTTAAAAATAACAGGTGAAATTATTTTCATTGATTTGATAAAATAAGTAACGCGGAGAGTGTCGGGTATTTTAAGTTAGTGGTTGCACTCGCTTGTGTTGCAATATTTTATTTTGAGCTTATTGATGTCTCATTTTTTAAACAAAACACCATTTTTTCGGGATAAATCCAATAATTAACAGGGCGAGCCTGTTCAGCTACTGATTGTCTGGAGCAATCATCTCGAGCTGCGTAATTTAATCTGAAATGCAAAGCATTCAACCCTCTGCCCATGGTTTGACCTTTTCCTTTTTTAATTGTATTTCATGTTTTTAACAACTAAAAGGAGAAGTAATTATGAGTGATACTGATAACAGTAGAAAATCACGAACAGAAAAAACAATTAAGCAAAAAATAGCATCAGCACAGATGCGTCTGAATCGTCTAAAGAGTAAGGAAAAATCCCTGACTAAGAGCGCTGAGACACGCCTGAAGATAATCCTTGGGGCAGAAGTAGCTAAAGCTTTTGGCTGTAAAGTAGAAGACATCGATAAGGAGTTTGTGCTGGGTATATTAATACATTTTCAAAATGTTGGTGCTGAGGATAAGGCAAGACTAAAATTGCGAGGGAAAATATTTCTTGAAAATATGGTGGCTCGAAAGGAATGAAATTTCAACAACGTTTTGTGATGTAATAATAAGAAGAAGATGTTTCTTATCTGAAAGCATAGTATTTCTTTTGTTTTAATGCAGGATGATGTGATTTATTATGAACAACACATTTAGTGTGTTGTTCATAATGGAATCGTTATAGTGGTAATATTTTAAATCCAGTCTTTAGGTATGAGACCATCTCCTTTTGTGTCCCAATGCGCAACTTCATTCACATGAGGGATTTTTTCCCAAATGCTTTTACCTGCATGTTCTAAAACAATTATCTGAAACTTGTCTTGAGAGTTTTTGTAGGTTCTATCTAAACTCCTGCTTAATATCTTGAATATTCTCTGGGTTTCATTGATATCTATATTTCTATTTTCCATTACTTTGTTAAACATTTCCGGTGGAGTATCTAAATCATTAACGCCGGATGATGAACTCGGAAAATATACTTGGCTGGGTTGATCTATAACAATGAAGCTCAGAACTGGACTGGTTCCAGAACATCCATTGGATGACATCAAATATTCATGGAATGCTAAAAATGATGCTATGTGATACCCCATCCAGTTAGCACCACTACCAATCTCCCACAAGAACTCTTTTTCGTGAAAAGAGTTCTTCTTTTGAAATGAAATTGTAAGTTCTCTATAATCTAGAGAGGCTAACTGATATTGGGTAAGCCTGAAGTTTTGAGCATATCCTTTAATAAGTTCATCAATTTTGAATTTAGCGGAAAGCTCTCTATTGTGATAATTATTCTCTTTAAAAAAGAGAGATAAATTTTCTATTTTTTCTTGGAGTAATAACATTTCTTTTGATAGATCATCATTCCTCTCCACTGTAAGCATTGTTTTTAGAAGTGACTGAATATTCCCAATCAAAAGATAAATCCTACTCAAAGAATCTTTAGTGGAGTCATTGCTTAGCTCTAACTGTAGTCGTGTTTTACGTGTTTTATTTATCTCTTCTTGAAGCTTATTAAGTTGTATTTGAAAATTTTCAATTTGCTTATCTGTAATAGGGGGGGTGATAAATGCTTCTGAAGATAAATCAATTTTCTTTTTGCTATCATCAAGTGATTTTACTATCGGGGTTAAATGATTGGAAATGCTTCCGCAAACGAGACAAGTTGTCTCTGTTTTTAGATTTTTTTTGATCCAGTCTATATTTAATAAACTTTCTTTTTCTATTTTTGTGGCATCTCTAAACTGTTCAGCATAATGATTCATGCTCTTATAACTGCGTATTCTTTTGTTAATCGAATCTATTTCTTGCTGAAGTGTTTCTTCTAATGATTTTAGCTCTATATATTTGTTGTTAGTATATTGGTAATGTGGAGGGAGAAATATATCCTCAATTCTTCTAGAATCAAAGATATTAATTATTTCTTTTAGGTTGTTTAATTTATCATCGGTGTTTTGATTGGGATTGTCTTCAGTAAGACCTAACTCAACAGCTTTATTCCATAAGTTAGATATGTCAACTTCCCATGTCTGATAAGCATTTATCAACAGGCTTTGCTGTTTCTCTTTTTTTTCTAAATCTTTTCGCGCTATAGATAATTCTCTCTCTTTGGCGAGGTATACAGCATCTCTCATGTTAAAAGCATAGGGCAATACTTTTTTGAGTTTTTCTTTATGATTATATGAGTCTGATCTATAAAAAAGGGTGTTTGGATTTGCCACAATATGTTGTGGTTGGAAGTTAAATGAGGTTAAATCTCGATACGACGGAGGATCGTACTTTTCGTTCTCATCGTAATTTGTTTCAATAGATATATTTGTAATCTGGCAAAGAATATTTAACCTTTGCTTAAATTGTGATAATGAATAGTTCCCAGATATAGTCTCCGGTATCTGTTCACTCTCACTAGTAATTGATATATGGCAGTCATTAGCAGAAGAATAGGATGGCGAACTTCTGGCAATTATATAAAATTTATTTTTTATATATATCTTAAGTCCAAACCAACGAACTTTTTCTCTTATAATTCCTACAGGAATGGAACAGCGTGATGAGCCAAGACAATAATCAATGATTGAAATAATTGATGACTTTCCTGTCCCGCTAACACCGTGAACTATGTTTATCTCACCATCATGAAATTTAAGTGTTTGTGTTTTATTACTTATGTCTTTGGGCCAAAGAATAAGTTGTGAGATATAAAATTTCATATTAAATGACCTTTAATATAGTATATAATTCATCGGTAGTATAAAAACCAAACCAGCATGCAACTTTAGATACTGTCCTGACTATCTCTTTTTGAGCTTTGTTCTCTATGGCTGTACCTCGTGGCATGTTTTTAAAGTTAAAACTACACACCCCATTTTCATGTAAAGTTATAAGCCCTGTCGAAACAGCAAAATTAAGAGACTGAAACGTTATTTTGGAGTAAGAGGATACCCTTTCGTTTAATCGCTCAAGTATAATTGGTTCATGATCTATGATATACTGAAAGTTTGTTGTGGTTCTTCTTTTTAAGAAAATATCACGAGTAGGTGCATGCCATACCATTGGGAGTAATAATAGTATTTCTTTTAATGTTGGGTTACGATTTCCGTTGTTTTTATTATATTCAGTGATGAAATACGATATTAAAAAACACCCTAAAATAGGATTATTTACTAAAGGAGCATTAAAAGTATAATTTTCCATGTCTATGCTTCCTTGATTTTTTTATACCAATGCATATTATTTGGGTTCGCTGTATCATTAACTAAATCATGATAATGTCCATGTGTAAAATATATATGGTTAGTCTCGTAATTCCCTAGCTTTTCTTTAAAATCCGGTGTTAACGTCCGTGTTAGAATTTTTCTGAACTTTGCTTTTTCCTTGGGGGTGGGGTTATCTATTTCCTCAATTTCTATTTGTTGAGTTATATTTTTCCAACGAGTATTCAATTTTCTTTCACGGCTTTCCCAATCAGTTGGAAGTACGTAACCCTCATTTTGGAGACGCACTCTTTCTGCATAAAATCCGAAGTAAGATTTTAGCTGTTCATCAATATAACTCTCTGGAAGCTCTAAATTTGCTAATTGTCTAATGAAATTGAGATCGTTGTTTTCAACCATATGATGCTGGAATTCTTCAGAAAAAATATCCCTGTCAATGTATCGTACTAATGGCGTTTTTTTCTGTAATTCATGAAGTTGGTCTCTAAAAAATTGAACGTTATGCCATGCTTGCTCTTTGTTTTCCCATTTTGTAAAACTTTTATTGATAAGTGAACCTAGTAGCTGCTCGTAAATTTCCTCGGCATACTCTACTACACTTGAATGCAACTGAAAATATTGAATCGTTTGATTTCTTATATCGATTGATTTCTCGTGAAAATATGAAGCGTCGAATACTTTTATTCTTTTTATTACGAATGTCAAATCTTCCATATGATATTCGGATATGTTTTTTATATCTTCATTTTTCGTATTCTTAGCTAAAGAGTGTATTGTTGATAAAATATTTTTGACATCTTCATCTGATGTAGTGTTGGATATCTTTTTGGCTAAGGAGTCTTCAGGTAATAAAATATTTGTTGTTAGATAAAAATTTATTTCGTCATAAGCTGAACGATACTCGTTGAGATTGCTTAGCCATATATTTAAAGTGTGCCAAAGATTATGACTTCTATCTCCGATAGGATTGAAATTATCTTTCCCTGTATATTTATCTTGTTCTAAAGTTATAGTTACTTCTTGATTTTCATCAAAACTTAACGTAGCAACATCATCTAATGTCTCTACACCGACTAAAGAGTTTTGATTAACTGAGGTGAATATATGAAACAAAGCTCGCTGGAATTGATAAAGAAATCCGCAAACAGAACTACTTGCATTTGAATTAATAGCCTTTCTAAGGTAGTCCTTTTGAAATATTTCCATAACCTATCTCACCCTATTGAAGTTATGATGACTATTATTTCATTACGATTGAATTTTTGTTTCGTTCATTCTAACCGCAATTCCTAAATGGGACAAGAAACCTGAAACAAGTGAAAGTAATGGAACACAATCTATGTTCCATTACTGTGATAGATTGCAGTGATTTGGACTTGTGTAACAAATTGATTTTTAATCATTAATTGTGTGTATGGGCTTACGCTGCGAAAGACTTATACTTTTGTCTTTGTATGTATTCCCCCCACCACTGCATAAGTATTGCTCGTTCTGCTAGATACTCGGCACGGTTGTAAGCTGCGATGATTTCATCCCTTTTCGAGTGGGCAAGGGCTGATTCAAGGACTTCTGTCCTGAACTTACCAGACTCTTCTGCTGCTGTTCTTGCAATAGATCTCATACCGTGTGCTACCAGTTCTCCACCGAATCCCATTCTGATTATTGCGGCGTTTGCTGTTTGCTCATGCATATGACTGAGGGGGGCTTTGATACTTGGAAAAACCCATTCTCTGTGGCTGCTGATAGGGCGCATGTTTTCAAGAATATGGAGAGCTTCTTTGCTCAACGGCACTTTGTGAGGACGTTTCATCTTCATAAATTCACCGGGGATGTTCCAAAACCTGTTCTCTTCATCAATATCGGACCAACGAGCACGGACCGCTTCTCCGGGCCTTACCCACGTCAACAATTGCCACTCGATCAGCATACGGGTTTCTAACCGTATAGATGCGTTAGATAAAGCAACCATGAAGCGTGGTAGCTCATCGGGTGGAAGGGCAGGCATGTTTTGCTTCTTAGGCTTACTGAAACGCTGAGCGAGATTGTCGGCAGGATTGAACTCTATAAGCTCTTCCGTGGCAGCATAGCGAAAAATTTCATTCAGGCGAGAAATGATGCGGCGTAGAGTTTCAAGTACACCTCGTTGCTCAATTGGGTCTAGATGCTGCTTGAGCATTTTGGGGCGAATCTCTTTGATAGGAACATTACCCAGCGTTGGAAAGATGTTTCTTTCAAGACTACGCCAGATATCGTTAGCGTGGTCTTGCGAGAGTCCTGCTGTCTTCTTCTTCTCTTCTAACCAGCGTTCAGCAACTGCTTGCAATGTATTTTCAGTAGCATCTTTCAGGTCATTAGCCACTTTTTCATTATGAACTTGTGGGTCGATGCCGTTTGCAAGTAAAGACAGGTATTCATCACGCATAGCTCTTGCACGAGCAAGGGTAAGATGAGGATAGTTTCCTAATTTTGTTTTTGTTCGTTTTTTGGTCGCTGGCACTTGATAGTTGAAATACCACACTTTCTTACCACTGGGCTTAACTCTCAACATCAAGCCATCGCCATCATACAGTGTTATCTCTTTGTTATCGTCTGTCGCCTTGGCCTTCTTGATCTGAGTGTCGTTGAGCTTAGTAACGATTCTTGCCATTTTTTAGTATCCCATTTTTAGTAGCCTGAATGGTCGGGGTACTAAATAGGGTGTCATAACAAGTAGTTTCTAGCAATTCTCAGTAGACTTTACTGGACATGAAAAAGGCCGAAACCCTTGCGAGGTGCGGCCTTGATAGTCTTTAGTAGACTTTGTTTTACTAAAAAGTGGTGGAGCTGGCGGGAGTTGAACCCGCGTCCGAAATTCCTACATCCTCGGTACTACATGCTTAGTCAGTCTTTACATTCGCTTGCCAGCTGCGGACGGACACGCCACTAACAAACTAGCCTGATTAAGTTTTAACGCTTCAACCCCAGGCAGGGCTTCCACGCGATCTCTTTTGGGTTTGACCTCTCTTTGATCCCCGTCTTAAGAGCGGA
>ERZ652156.643-NODE-643-length-10623-cov-8.78132_pt1 | contig 10623 bp, 10 predicted proteins | sample MGYA00514760_ERZ652156 | MGnify/ENA metagenome assembly ERZ652156
GAGATCTGCGCATGTCTCGTGGGCTCGGAGATGTGTATAAGAGACAGGTTTACCTGCATCACCGGGGTTTCAGGTTCCGGTAAATCGACGCTGATTAACGACACGCTGTTCCCTATTGCCCAACGCCAGTTGAATGGTGCGACCATCGCCGAACCGGCACCGTATCGCGATATTCAGGGGCTGGAGCATTTCGACAAAGTGATCGATATCGACCAAAGCCCAATTGGTCGTACTCCGCGTTCTAACCCGGCGACCTATACCGGCGTGTTTACACCTGTGCGCGAACTGTTTGCGGGCGTACCGGAATCCCGTGCGCGTGGTTATACGCCAGGACGTTTCAGCTTTAACGTCCGTGGCGGACGCTGCGAAGCCTGTCAGGGCGACGGTGTGATCAAAGTGGAGATGCACTTCCTGCCGGACATTTACGTACCGTGCGACCAGTGTAAAGGTAAACGCTATAACCGTGAAACGCTGGAAATTAAGTACAAAGGCAAAACCATCCACGAAGTGCTGGATATGACCATCGAAGAGGCGCGTGAGTTCTTTGATGCCGTACCTGCACTGGCGCGTAAGCTGCAAACGTTGATGGACGTTGGCCTGACGTACATTCGCCTGGGGCAGTCCGCAACCACCCTTTCTGGTGGTGAAGCCCAGCGCGTGAAGCTGGCGCGTGAGCTGTCAAAACGCGGCACCGGGCAGACACTGTATATTCTCGACGAGCCGACCACCGGTTTGCACTTCGCCGATATTCAGCAACTGCTCGACGTGCTGCATAAACTGCGCGATCAGGGCAATACCATTGTGGTAATTGAGCACAATCTCGACGTGATTAAAACCGCTGACTGGATTGTCGACCTGGGACCGGAAGGCGGCAGTGGCGGCGGCGAGATCCTCGTCTCCGGTACGCCAGAAACCGTCGCGGAGTGCGAAGCTTCGCATACGGCGCGCTTCCTCAAGCCGATGCTGTAATCGTTAAGGCCGCTTTCTGAGCGGCCTTTTCCTTTCAGAGTTGCACCAGCAATTTACGTTTTTCTTCCGGCAGCAAATTCACCGCCTGCTGATAAGACGCATCCACCAGATAATAGATTTGCGAATCTGGCAGCGAACCGTCGAGATACACGGTGCTCCAGTGCGCTTTATTCAGATGGCGGCTTGGACGCACATCGCTGTGCTGCTGACGTAGCAGCTCCGCCAGCTCCGGGCTGGTTTTCAGCGAAACAGCTGGGCGATTTTCTACTTCTTTCACCATCGCAAACAGTACATCTTCCACTTTGATCTGCGTCGCTTTCCAGTCGTTATGCACGCTCTGTTCTGCGCCTGGTTTTGCCATGCAATATTGTAGCAACTCCGAAATGGTCATTTTTTACTCCCCTTGTAGTGTCGCGATGATGCGACGCGATCCGCCGTGGATGCGATGTTCCCCCAGCCAGATGCCTTGCCAGGTGCCGGTCTGAATACGCCCTTTATGTACCGGCAATACAAGCGATGTTCCCAGCATTGAGGATTTGATATGAGAAGGCATATCGTCTGCTCCCTCATAGTCATGCTCATAATTTCCGTTGTCGGGAACGGTGCGGAGGAAAAAACGCTCCATGTCGTGGCGTACGGTGGGATCGCAGTTCTCATTAAGTGTCAGAGAGGCGGAGGTATGTTGCAGCAACAGATGCAGTAAGCCGATGTTAACGCGCGGCATATCAGCCAGCTGATTCAGAATTTCATCCGTTACCAGATGAAACCCACGAGATTTGGCGCTAAGCGTGAGCGTCTTTTGATACCACATGTGCTGCTCCTTGATAAAACTCTCTTAATCAGTTTGCAGCAAGACAGCGAAAGGATAAAGGTGTGATTAAAAAAACAGCATTCGGGAGAGCATCACGCTCTCCCGCTCTGTCAGTATTCTGAATTGACGATCACCTCTTCACCAAACGCACCCGCTTGTGGCAAGGGTTTGTAGGTAGAGTTGGAGGCGCGCAGAATGCGGATACCACGAGCGCCGATATCGCGTGCGGCGGTAATATCGTTATCGGAATCGCCATAAAAAATTCGGATATTTTTATCCTGCAGCCATTGCGATTTTGTATTTTGCCCTGGTTTATCGCCCGCAAAGATTACTGGATTCATGTTGGTGGCAGGAATATGAAAATTATCCGCCAGCGTTTTTGAAACCGTTTCTGTTTTCGTCGGGCTACGACCAGTCACAAAGAAGATCGCGTCACCGCGGCGTACATGCATATCAATCAGCTGGCGAGCGACCTCTTTTGGAATGCTGAATTCATCCCAGCCATTGTTCATTTTTTCCCAGAACACAGGATTTTTCAGATAATCTTCGCTTTCTGGTGAGAAGGTTTTTTTGCCGCGCCAGAAGCCCGGGCTGGAAAAAAGTACCGTGTCATCGATATCAAACCCCACCGCCATTGGCGGACGCCCTGCGAGGCTATTTTCAATTTGTGCGACCGAAACCCAATGAATTGGTGCCTGTTCAGCAAGCCTGGCAACGTTAGTCCCAGGGTTAAGCGGTGAAGGAGATGAGGCCAGGGCAACAGCGGAACTGTTTAGAGCGAACAATAAGCAAACGGCACTGATTGCCTGTGTGATCTTGCGCATATTTTTCCCTAAATAGTCAGTATGTTGAAACTTTTTATTGTGAGATTTGTTGCAAAAACCATCTGACCATAACGCCAGCTGCCGGGGAAAGGAAGGATTATCTGCGGTTTTTGTGATGAAAAGCAGGATGATTATATTTAACCCAGTAAATACGTTCCTGTCTTTTTTTGTATAAAAAATGTTTATTACTCGATGTAAGGATACATTAATTTTACGTTTATTATGATGAATCCTCTGCAAATGAGCAAAATTTGAAAGAACATTTATCTGCTGTACGATTTAATGAACTTAATGATACAGCATTACAAAAACAATCGAAGTTTATAAAGATGATTCCTGATTGACCAGAATCCTATCCTACAATGGTGACTAATTTTATTACTCCCGATGGAGATGATGATATGAATATATCATATGTGAATAGCAACAAAACGACATCTTTACCTGTTGAGCTAGATGCACTAAATAATAAAGATACCTCTTATGCCAAAGATTTTTCTTATGCTAAAGATTTCTTTTTATACATAGAAACACAGTTAAAAATTGCAAAAGATTTTTGTAGACCTGGAGAAGAAGTATCAAGTTCTATTGCAAGTAAAGTTTTTCACGCATTTATTGATTTAGTTAACAAAATCAGGGGTAAGAAAGACTTTATGTATATTTGCACGCTTTGCTGTTTTGCCGAGGAGGTTAAAGGTGATTATTCTCATTACAGGACCTTTTTATTTGATATTGGTAATCAATATAAGGTTAAACTTACACAAAGCGGAAAAAATAGCTCTCTTTAACATTAGAATTTAACGATACTATAATTGAATCTCAGAAAGTCACAGGTAATAAGGCAAAGCATATTCTTGAGGATATAGAAATATTCTATCGTAACAAACCCGATACTTATTATTAAATTTAATAATGGTTAGATGTGCAGAAATTATTACTCCACACGAAAAAATAGGGAAAGGAATTCCAGATAATTGGGATAAACTTAACAATAAAAGAACTGACAACGTTTTATTATCTCTCACGTAGAACAACGGCATCAAAAAAATCATCTACAAAGAAATAGTGAAAGCGACGACAGTTTAATTTCACTGCAGGCTGGGTAACTCCAGCCTGCTTTCCTGCATTACATCACCGCAGCAAACGCCTTTGCCACACGTTGTACATTTGCCGTATTTAACCCGGCGACACACATGCGACCGCTGGCGATGAGATAGACACCAAATTCTTCACGTAGTCGGTCAACCTGAGCGGCACTTAAACCGGTATAACTGAACATGCCGCGCTGATTAAGCAGATAATCGAAATTGCGTTCTGGCATCTCTGTGCTTAATACCTTCACCAATTCCTGACGCATTGCCAGAATGCGAGTACGCATCTCTTCTACTTCCGCCAGCCAGCTGGCTTTCAATGCCTCGTCATTCAGCACTGCAGCCACCACCTGCGCACCAAAATTCGGCGGGCTGGAGTAGTTGCGGCGAACTGTTGCTTTCAATTGCCCCAGTACGCGGCCAGCGGCTTCGGCATCTTCACACATAACAGAAAGTCCGCCGACGCGCTCGCCGTAAAGGGAGAAAATTTTCGAGAACGAATTGCTCACCAGAGCGGGTAATCCAGCGCTGGCAATGGCGCGAATAGCGTAGGCATCCTCTTCCATACCGGCACCAAATCCTTGATAGGCAATATCGAGGAATGGAATAAGCTCGCGGGCTTTGAGAATTTCAATCACCGCATCCCACTGATCATTAGTGAGATCGGCACCCGTTGGGTTGTGGCAACATGGATGCAGCAACACAATACTGCGGGCAGGTAATGTTTTCAGCGTCGCCAACAGGTCATTAAAGCGCACGCCGTTAGTCGCTTCGTCATACCAGGGGTAAGTACTCACTTCGAATCCAGCCCCGGCGAATATTGCTACGTGGTTTTCCCAGGTAGGATCGCTGACCCAGACGCCTGATTCCGGGAAGTAGCGTTTCAGGAAATCCGCGCCCACTTTCAATGCCCCGGAGCCGCCAAGGGTTTGAATGGTTGCTACGCGCTGTTGTTTCAGTACCGGATGGTCCGCACCAAACAGCAGCGGCGCAATGGCATGGCGATAGCTGTTAAGCCCTTCCATCGGTAAATAAAGCGAAGCGCCATGAGGCTGCGCATTCAGGCGCGCTTCCGCCTCCGCCACGGCTTGCAGTTGTGGAATAATTCCGTCTTCGTTGTAGTACAGACCGATACTTAAATTCACTTTGTCGCTGCGAGGGTCTTCTTTAAAACGCTCCATAAGCGTAAGAATCGGGTCGCCAGCGTAGGCGTCAACTTTTTGAAACACGCGATGGTTCTCCAGGTTTACGGGCAGGTGGTTAAAACACAATAAACCGGAAGAAGGCGAAGATCGAGTGGATGTTCAGGAGCGAACGGCAATTAGCAACAGAGTGAGACTCATGACAAACGTACATCCGCCAGAGGCACGACCTTTATAAGAGCATGAAAGAACATCAACTTATTGAATTTTTAGGATTTTATTGGCCGGATAAGGCATTCACGCCGCATCCGGCACAGACAATCAAATATTACAGAACGATTAATCCACGTATTTCATCGCGACCCTTGAAGTCAGGCGCGTAATAAGTTCGTAAGCGCTTACTTTCGTCATTTCAGCGATACGTTCTACGGGCAAACCTTCGCCCCATAAAATGACCGGATCCCCGGCTTTGTCCTGCGCCTGTGGACCTAAGTCTACGCAGATCATATCCATCGCCACGCGCCCGACAATCGGTACTTCGCGACCGTTCACCAGCACTGGCGTACCGGACGGCGCGGCGCGCGGATAACCATCGCCATAGCCCATCGCGACTACGCCAAGACGGGTATCACGTTCGCTTACCCAGGTTCCACCATAACCAACAGGTTCTCCGGCTTTATGCTCACGCACGGCAATCAGGCTGGAGGTTAGTGACATCACTGGCTGACAGCCAAAATCGGCACCGGTGGAGCGATCTTCCAGCGGCGAGACGCCATAAAGAATGATGCCCGGGCGCACCCAGTCAAAATGCGACTGTGGCCACAGCAGAATGCCACCCGATGCGGCAATGGAACGTTGACCAGGTTTGCCTTCGCAAAAGGCATTAAAGATAGCGAGTTGTTTCTCGGTTGCGCCACATTTTGGTTCATCCGCGCGCGCAAAATGGCTGACGATATTCACCGGCTGACGAACGTTTTTGCACTGGGTCAGGCGATGATAAAACGCCTCAGCCTGTTCCGGCCTTACGCCCAGACGGTGCATACCGGTATCGAGTTTCATCCAGACGGTAACCGGCTCGTCCAGGCTAGCCTCTTCCAGCGCAGCCAGCTGTTCTTCGTTATGCACGGCGGTATGAAAATGTTGCGCAGAAATCGTCGGCAGATCTCTGGCATCAAAAAAGCCTTCGAGTAACAGTACAGGTTTGGTGATTCCCCCCGCACGCAGTCGCAGAGCTTCTTCGAGACGGGCTACGCCAAAGGCGTCAGCATCGGGGAGCGGTCGCGCGGTCTCAAGAAGACCGTGACCATAAGCGTTCGCTTTCACCACCGCAACCATTTTACTGGCAGGGGCCAGTTCACGAAGACGTTGCAGGTTGTGTCGCAGAGCGCGGCGGTTAATCACAACAGTTGCCGCTTGCATTTGTGTTCCTTGATAAGTGTTTGCTTTAATTACCTAATTCATAAAATAATTATTATTCGTCGTCGTACTGCGGCCCCGCATAGTTGTCGAAGCGCGACCATTGACCGTTAAAGGTCAGGCGTACCGTCCCGATTGGGCCGTTACGTTGTTTACCGATAATAATTTCCGCGATGCCTTTTAAATCACTGTTTTCGTGATACACCTCATCACGATAGATAAACATGATCAAGTCCGCATCCTGCTCGATAGAGCCAGATTCACGCAGGTCGGAGTTGACCGGGCGTTTGTCGGCACGTTGTTCCAGAGAACGGTTCAACTGGGACAGCGCCACCACCGGCACGTTCAGTTCTTTCGCCAGTGCTTTCAGCGAGCGAGAGATTTCTGCAATTTCCAGCGTACGGTTATCGGAAAGCGCCGGTACGCGCATCAGTTGCAGGTAGTCGATCATGATAAGCCCGATGCCGCCGTGTTCACGGGCAATACGGCGTGCGCGGGAACGCACTTCCGTTGGCGTCAGGCCGGAGGAGTCATCGATATAGATATTGCGTTTTTCGAGCAAAATACCCATGGTGCCGGAAATGCGCGCCCAGTCTTCATCATCGAGCTGCCCGGTACGGATTTTAGTCTGGTCAACGCGCGACAGCGACGCCAGAGAACGCATCATAATCTGTTCTGAAGGCATCTCCAGCGAGAAGATAAGTACTGGTTTATCCTGCAACATCGCCGCGTTTTCGACGAGGTTCATCGCAAATGTTGTTTTACCCATCGACGGACGCGCGGCGACGATGATCAAATCCGACGGCTGCAAGCCAGCGGTTTTTTTGTTGAGATCGTCATAACCGGTGTTTACTCCGGTAACGCCATCGTGTGGCTGCTGAAACAACTGCTCAATACGCGCCACGGTTGCGTCGAGCACATCGGCGATGTTCTTCGGCCCTTCGTCTTTGTTTGCACGACTTTCGGCAATTTTAAAGACGCGGGATTCAGCAAGGTCCAGCAGATCTTCGCTGGTACGCCCCTGCGGATCAAAACCGGCTTCAGCAATCTCATTCGCAACCGAGATCATCTCACGGACAACGGCACGTTCACGCACGATGTCAGCATAAGCACTGATGTTCGCCGCACTTGGCGTATTTTTTGACAGCTCTGCCAGATAAGCAAAACCACCGACGCTATCGAGTTGCCCCTGGCGTTCCAGCGATTCCGCAAGAGTAATTAGATCGATAGGGCTACCGCTTTCCTGCAAACGCGCCATTTCAGTAAAGATATGACGGTGTGGGCGGGTGTAAAAATCGTCTGCTACCACACGCTCGGCTACATCATCCCAGCGTTCGTTATCTAGCATTAAACCGCCCAACACCGACTGCTCCGCTTCGATCGAGTGCGGAGGCACTTTCAGCCCGGCAACTTGTGGATCGCGTTCGCGGGGTTCAGCCTGCTGTTTGTTGAAGGGTTTATTTCCTGCCATAGTGAATGGAGTTACCGAGATAAAGAATGGGTCGAAACTTTACCATATGAAGCAGACCCTGACGATACGTTCTGGAGGACACATGGCAACACGAATTGAATTTCACAAGCACGGTGGCCCGGAAGTACTTCAAGCCGTAGAGTTCACTCCTGCCGATCCGGCGGAGAATGAAATCCAGGTCGAAAATAAAGCCATCGGCATCAATTTTATCGACACATATATCCGCAGCGGCCTTTACCCGCCGCCATCGCTACCCAGCGGATTAGGCACCGAAGCAGCAGGCATCGTGAGTAAAGTCGGCAGTGGTGTAAAGCATATTAAGGCAGGCGATCGTGTAGTCTATGCGCAGTCGGCGTTAGGCGCTTACAGCTCTGTGCATAACATTATTGCGGATAAAGCGGCGATTCTGCCTGCGGCAATTTCTTTTGAGCAAGCTGCGGCATCCTTCCTGAAAGGCTTAACGGTTTATTATCTGCTGCGCAAAACCTATGAAATTAAACCCGATGAGCAGTTCCTGTTCCACGCAGCAGCTGGCGGCGTTGGCTTGATTGCCTGCCAGTGGGCAAAAGCCCTGGGCGCGAAACTTATCGGCACCGTAGGAACCGCGCAAAAAGCGCAGAGCGCGCTAAAAGCGGGCGCGTGGCAGGTTATTAACTATCGTGAAGAGAATCTGGTCGAGCGGTTAAAAGAGATCACCGGCGGTAAGAAAGTGCGCGTGGTGTACGATTCCGTGGGCAGAGACACCTGGGAACGGTCGCTGGATTGCCTGCAACGCCGCGGCTTAATGGTGAGTTTTGGCAACTCATCAGGTGCGGTTACCGGTGTGAACTTAGGCATTCTCAATCAGAAAGGCTCGTTGTATGTGACACGCCCTTCCCTGCAAGGCTATATCACCACGCGGGAGGAATTAACCGAGGCCAGTAATGAACTGTTCTCTTTGATTGCCAGCGGTGTGATTAAGGTCGATGTCGCCGAGCAGCAGAAATATCCGCTGAAGGATGCGCAGCGTGCGCATGAAATTCTGGAAAGCCGGGCAACGCAAGGTTCCAGCCTGTTGATTCCATAAAAGAAATAGGGCTTCCACCTGGGAAGCCCTTTCTTTTTATAGTTCGGCTGTATGTAGGGTACAGCACGATGAATCTGTTAGAGGCGCAATAGTGACAGATTTGATTATCAATTCCTATTTTGTTCTAAGGATAAAACCTTAGGTTGTGATCATCCGCACAATCCCTTAGTAACGCCAGCGGTCATAACGCTGATATTTCGGCACTTTTGGTGCTTTAATCGCCTTAATAACCCACACCACCGCAATCGCCAGTAGTAACCACGGCAGCAACTTAATCATCAATGCCAGCATACCGCCGAGGAACATAATGGCCGTCGCCACAACCAGCGCGGCGATAATGCCCAGCAACGAAACGCCGGTGACCATCAGCATGACAAAAAAGCCAATCACAAAAAGTAGTTCCAGCATGATGCACTCCCAAATATGAAATCTCTTGCTGGCATTACAAGAATCATGCCAAAAATAATCTATTGATTTAACAGCAAAACGCCCCGCGACGGTGCGCAGGGCGTGGTGAATTTGACTATTTTTTGGTGAAAAGTTAACGCTTATCCGCCACCAGTTTGAGCGCGTGTTCCAGCACATTAATGTCTGCACCCGCTTTATGGGCATTTTCACTTAAATAACGCCGCCACTGCCGCGCGCCAGGAATACCCTGGAACAAGCCCAACATATGCCGGGTAATATGACCGAGATACGTCCCCTGGCTGAGTTCACGCTCAATGTACGGATACATGGCGCGCACTACCGCCACCGGATCGGCATCGATATCCGAGGAACCAAAGATCTCCCGGTCTACCGCCGCCAGAATACCCGGATTCTGATACGCCTCGCGCCCGACCATCACGCCATCCATATGTTGCAGGTGTGCTTTGGCCTCTTCCAGCGACTTGATACCACCGTTAATCGACATTGTCAGATGCGGAAAGTCACGCTTCAGTTGATACACACGCGGATAATCGAGCGGCGGGATCTCACGGTTTTCTTTCGGACTTAACCCCGAAAGCCAGGCTTTACGTGCATGGATGATGAACATCTCACACTCGCCTTTGCCGGAAACGGTGTTGATGAAATCGCAGAGAAATTCATAGCTGTCCTGGTCGTCGATGCCAATACGCGTTTTCACCGTCACCGGAATCGACACCACATCGCGCATCGCTTTCACGCAGTCGGCAACCAGCTGCGCATTACCCATCAGACACGCACCAAACATGCCGTTCTGCACCCGGTCAGACGGGCAGCCGACATTCAGGTTGATCTCATCATATCCACGCGCTTCTGCCAGCTTCGCACACTGTGCCAGCGCCGCCGGATCGCTACCGCCGAGTTGCAACGCTACCGGATGTTCTTCTTCACTGTACGCCAGGTAATCACCTTTACCGTGAATAATCGCCCCTGTGGTCACCATTTCGGTATACAGCAACGTATTGCGGGAAAGCAGACGCAAGAAATAGCGGCAATGTCTGTCCGTCCAGTCGAGCATTGGTGCAACGCTAAACCGACCACTCCAGTGAACGTCAGTTTTTTCAGGCATTGCGCTGGTTTGGTTGATTTTTTGCATTTCAGAATTACCGTGCATTTTCAAATGTAGAGATTATTTTATCGATATATCATGGGGTTATGTTATTCAGCATCACTGTTCAGGAGGCTCAATAACGGGGTACTATACCATAACAACAGGAAGCGCCTGTCTCATTGCAAAAGAAAATTGAGATCCTCTCAAGGCATGAAGCTCTCACGAAGTGATGGAAATAATCTTATTAGCCGTTAGCTTTGTTGGTGATGCTGCCAACTTACTGATTTAGTGTATGATGGTGTTTTTGAGGTGCTCCA
>ERZ652156.654-NODE-654-length-10524-cov-7.90706_pt1 | contig 10524 bp, 10 predicted proteins | sample MGYA00514760_ERZ652156 | MGnify/ENA metagenome assembly ERZ652156
ATGTAAGTGGGGTCAGATGACTTGCCGCTGCTGCTTCCCGCCACCATCACAGCCCCGCCCCCATTGTAGGAGCCGCCGGAGCCGCCATACACATCAATGGTGGTCAGGCTTCCCCAGGAGGAAAGCTGTTCCATGAACATCTGGTCCAGGCCAATTCCCAGGGATACCATTACCACGATGGAAGCAGTGCCGATGATGACGCCCAGCACGGTAAGGACCGTCCGGAGTTTTCTCCGTCTTAAATTGTTAATGCTCATAATCAGAAGATCAGGAAATCTCATCGTCCACATCCTCTTCCCTGGCGGCCTTGCGCTTCTTTTTAATGACTATGACAACAGCTGTGATAACAGCCACCGCCACCGCTGCTCCGGCAATCACCAGAACTTTATACCGGTCCCAGAAGGAAGGCTGCTCCGCCTCCGCATCCATGGCGCCTGCCTCCATGCCCGCATCCATGCCAAAGGGATCTTCCATCTCCTCTGTCACGAAGAGGGTCAGTTCCTTTTCCACGGGTTCCGCGGTCACGCCGTTTTCATCCTCATAGGTAATCCTTATCTTTATGGTCCCGTCATCCGTGGTGGGGGCCACGCCTGTAAGCATGATGTCCACGTTGCCCGTGTCGCCCGGCTTGATATTGCCCACATAGGCGTCCGTGGTTTTAATGGAGTCTCCCTCAAAGGCAGCCGTCACATTATAAAGAATGACTTTTCCCGTATTATTGATGCCGAACATCACATTGGACTCAGAGCCCACTGTCATGGTGTCAGGCATCACGTCTATGGTGCTGGTACTCAGCTTGGCGTACTGCTTCACCGGTATGTCCACCACAATGCTCTCTTCCGCATTCTTAAACTCAGGGCTGTCATACTTTTCCTTGATGGTGATTGCATAGGAGCGCTGGTCCACGCCTGCCCTGGCCGTGAATTTGACCCGCACCTCCGTACTTTGCCCCGAACCCAGGTCATTGACCACCATGGAGGAAGACCCTGACTTGGTTGTGAATACCGCGCTGTCCGATACCTTTTCAGATTCCAGGTTAAACAGGATATTGCTGGCAGGGACCGATGTGGATGCATTCTTCATGTTCAGCACCAGTTCGAATTCATTGCCCGCATAGACCTGTTCCGGAATCGTATAATAGCTGTCCACGATAAGCCTTGCCCTGGTCCTGTCGTTGGCGTCAAAATCACCTAGATTATCTTCTTTGTCCTTGGACACGATATGTACGTAAAAGGTCCCCTCCTCCGTATGCAGGTCCCCCTCCGAACTGAGACGGAATGTAATGGTATACTTAATCGGATAATAACCGGTGTAGGAGTCTTTGCGTATGGCCATGCTGTAAGGCGCCGACACGGTTTCGCCTGACTGCACCCGCTCAAAGGTCCTGTCATAGTTTCCATCGTTGATTTCAAACGGGAACTTGGTATCATCCTCTGACAGCTGCATGCTGATGGTCACATCCTGGGCCGTGGTATTGCGCTTATTGCGGAAGTTCACCGTATAGTTCATCACATTGGGATACACGCCCCGGGGCGTTGACTGGTTCTCTCCGATCACGAAGTAATTGCCTTCTTTTTTATCCTCCTCATCGTCCGCGCCGGAAGAAGTGTCCGTTGAAATCCAGATATTGATATAGTCAATGTCCGAACCACCGTCCCACTCCAGAAGGATCGGGATGCTGTAGTAACCCTGCTGTGCATCCCTGCGCACATTGGCTGAAAGGGATACGCTCTTTATATTGCCCTTCTTTATATTGCCCACGTTCTTGGCCAGGAACGTGGTTTCCATGATTTCAAAAGGATAGTAGTCAACCGTATAATCCCCGTTGCCCCTCTCCTCAATCTGCTGGAAGTCATTGGTCTCTAAAAGGCTTATCTTCAGGTTGTCCATGTCCTCATCCGTGGCCCTTACCCGGAAGGAAATGGACATGGACTTGCCAACCCTTCCCCTTGGCGCCTTGGTTGTGGAAATATAATCATTATCACTGGCATTGGTATTATAGCCCAGCTGGTAACCGCTGGCCATGACGCTGGCCGGATGGGCCCCGGCCATGAGGAATACCATTGATGCCAGTATAAGGCCTTTACGAATTCTCATTGGTTTCATTTTCACATACTCCCTTTTCCATGTGGGTCTCCTCAGCCAGCCTGCCGCCGGTTTCCATGCCCACGATTTTTCCATCTACGATTCTGATCCGCCGGTCCGCATAGGAAGCCAGGTTGTTGTCATGGGTAACCATGATCAGTGTCTGCCCCTGCTCCCTGACAATCTTCTGCATCAGGCGCAGCACCTCCATGGTGGTCCTGGAATCCAGGTTCCCTGTGGGCTCGTCCGCGAATATGATCTGGGGGTTCACCACCAGGGCCCTTGCTATGCCCACCCTCTGCTGCTGTCCGCCTGACATCTGGTTCGGCATATGACCTGCCTGGTCCCCCACGCCTACCAGGTCCATGAACTTCCTGGCCTGCTTCAGCCTGTTCCTTTTTGACACGCCGCGGAACGAAAGGGGGAGCGCCACATTCTCAACCGCATTCATGGTATTCAGCAGGTTGTAGGACTGGAAAATGAATCCCACCTTTTCACGCCGGAAGGTCACCAGCTGTTTTTCCGTCATTTTTTCTATGTGTGTGCTGCCTATCTCTATCTCTCCCCTGGTGGGCTTCTCAAGGCCGGCCAGCATGTTTAAGAGGGTTGATTTGCCAGATCCGGAGGTTCCGACGATTGCCACGAACTCCCCCTTATATATCTCAAAATCCACGCCGTCCAGGGCGCGGACCTTCATCTCCCCCACACGGTAAATCTTGTAAAGGTTCTTCACGCTTATGGCCACTTTCCTGCTGTCTGCCGCCTCCTGCTTTCCTGTCACCGGCAGTTCCTTTTTTTCCTCTTCTGCCGTACCTGTCTGTCCTGCCAAAGCAATGCTCCTTTCCTGCATATTCCTGTTAATCTGCCCATCTTCCTATTTTTGTACAGTATAGCTATTTTTGTACACAGTATAGCACAGGCTTAAGTTCCTGTTCTTCTGTATTTTCCTTAAAGATCCTTAATAATTCCTTACACGGTCCCGCGTCCCCATACCGGCAGGACACATTTTCCGGGGAATTCCCTGCTGTGACAGTATAACATAAATTTTTAAAAAAGCCACGAAAAATCACTTGACTTCTACTCCATTCTATGTAAGAATATGACGAGGCACAAATCAGTGCCATATCTGGCAGGTTCCGGCTATCGCACTGGTAGGGTGCGAAGTATTTCCCAAAATCAAGTTTTTAATAAATCCATAATGGCAAAGGAGAATCCCATGAGACATTTATTGAATCCCTTAGACTTCTCTGTGGAAGAAATCGATGACCTTCTGGCTCTTGCAAGGGACATTGAGCAGAATCTTCCCCAGTACGCCCACGTGTGTGACGGCAAGAAACTGGCTACCCTTTTTTATGAGCCAAGCACAAGAACGCGTTTAAGCTTTGAGGCAGCCATGCTGAGCCTGGGCGGCAATGTATTAGGTTTTTCATCCGCCAACTCCAGTTCCGCCGCCAAGGGCGAAAGCGTTGCCGATACCATCCGCATGATTTCCTGCTATTCCGATATATGTGCCATGCGTCATCCAAAGGAAGGCGCTGCATTCGTAGCAGCCCAAAAGGCTCAGATTCCTGTCATCAATGCAGGTGACGGCGGTCATCAGCATCCCACCCAGACCTTAACCGATCTTATGACAATCCGTTCCATGAAGGGACGCCTTGACAACCTGACCATCGGCCTTTGCGGCGACCTGAAATTCGGACGCACCGTACACTCCCTCATCAATGCCATGGTCCGATACCCCAACATCAAATTTATCCTAATATCCCCGCCTGAACTTCGTATTCCGGATAATATCCGCGAGGACGTGCTAACTGCCAACAACGTGGAATTCGAGGAAGTAGGCAACCTGGATGAAGCCATCGGCAAGCTGGACATCCTTTATATGACGCGTGTGCAGAAGGAGCGCTTCTTTAATGAAGAAGACTATATCCGGTTAAAAGACTGCTATATCCTGGACAAGAAGAAGATGAAACTGGCCAAGGAAGACATGTATGTGCTCCATCCCCTCCCAAGGGTAAATGAAATTTCCGTGGAAGTGGACGACGACCCAAGGGCCGCTTACTTTAAGCAGGCCCAGTATGGGGTATACGTGCGTATGGCCTTAATCATGAGATTACTGGAGGTGGAAAAACCATGTTAAATATCAGCGGATTAAAAGAAGGCATTGTTTTAGACCACATCGAGGCCGGAAAAAGCCTGGATATCTATTATCACCTTGGCCTGGACAAGCTGGAATGCCAGGTAGCCATCATCAAGAACGCGCGCAGCAACAAGATGGGCCGCAAGGACATCATTAAGATTGAAGGCGGACTGGATACCGTGGACCTTAAGGTCCTTGGCTACATCGACCACACCATTACGGTGAATATCATTAAGAATGACAAGATTGTTGAGAAGCGGGCATTAAAGCTTCCCAAGAAGATCACCAATGTAATCCAGTGCAAGAACCCGCGCTGCATTACCTCCATCGAACAGGAACTTCCCCATATATTCTATCTGGCGGACGAGAAGAGCGAGACATACAGGTGCCAGTATTGCGAGGAGAAGTACAGCGAATTTAAGTAGGACAAGGATTTAAAGCATACAAGAAAGAAGCCCGCCGGGATATGGATTCCGGTGGGCTTCTTTTTTCGATGCATGGGGCCGTGACATGCCGCTGCCGGACATCACGCCCTTCTCCTCATATGGAGGATGGGAAATGGGTTTCCCTGTCCGTCCAGTTCATCCCTTTGATAGACCTCGAATCCCATGTGTTCATAAAATCCCCTGACGCTCTGTCTGCGGGCGCCGTCCCTCAGGCCCGATGTAGGCGGAGCCGTCAAAAGCCAGGATCAGCAGGAAAATGGGATTCAGCAGGATAAGACCGATTGCAAATCCCGTGCCGTGGCCAAAGGACATGGACATCTTGACACAGGCCATGATGTTCATCACAATTGTCCCAATGGATGCGGCGTAATACAGGAACAGCATACCGTCCACCCTCTCAAGAATGGCCGTGACAATGACAAATGCCATGAACACTGCGAACATCTTCGTATTCCAGACCAGCTTATACTCGGTATAGGTGCTGTAGATAGGGATCAATGCCTTCCAGCCCGGCTCCCCTGCCTTATTGAATATCATCCAGTAGGCAAGGATGTAGATGATGAGCAGCACTACTGCTATAAAGAACAGTAAAATCCCAAACCCCAAAAGCAGCATGACCAATTCTTCCATTGTGTCTCCCCCTATCCTCTGGCCGGGACAATCTCAAGCCAGTAGCCGTCCGGGTCCGTGATGAAATAAATGCCCATGCCCGGGTTCTCATAACAGATGCATCCCATCTCTTCATGATGCTTGTGGATATCATCAAAGTCATCCACGTGGAATGCCAGGTGGAATTCACATTCTCCCAGGTTATAGGCTTCTGTCCTGTCCCTTAACCAGGTCAGTTCAAGGGTGAAGTCCGTTTTCCCGTCACCCAGGTATACCAGCTTAAAGGAGCCGTCAGATGCCTCCTTCTCCCTTACCGGCACCAGGCCCAGTGCTTCCTTATAAAAGGCAAGGCTCTTATCCAGGTTCAGTACATTAAAATTAAAATGGTTAAATGTTATCATAGGGTTTCTCTCCTTATTGTGAATAAATCAATCCGCATGGACACGTTGTTATTATAGCACATGGCGGACCAAATTACCATATGCAGGAAAAAACTGACCGGCCCCACTCATAGGGACCGGTCAGGCTGATACTGCGTCTGATAAAATTGCTGCGGTTCCAGACAGACGTCATCTCATTATTTCTTCGGGACCATGACTTCCATTCCGCCCATGTATGGACGAAGGGCCTGCGGGATCTTCACGCTGCCGTCAGCCTGCAGATTGTTCTCCAGGAAGGCAATCAGCATACGGGGCGGCGCAACCACGGTGTTGTTCAGGGTATGGGCCAGGTACTTGCTTCCATCCTCTCCCTGCACGCGGATCTTCAGTCGGCGGGCCTGGGCATCCCCAAGGTTGGAACAGCTTCCCACCTCAAAGTACTTCTTCTGTCTTGGGGACCACGCCTCCACGTCCACGGACTTGACCTTAAGGTCGGCCAGGTCGCCGGAACAGCACTCCAGGGTACGGACCGGAACGTCCAGGGTACGGAATAAGTCAACCGTGTTCTGCCACAGCTTATCATACCACATGGGGCTTTCCTCCGGCTTGCAGACAACAATCATCTCCTGCTTCTCAAACTGGTGGATACGATAAACCCCTCTCTCCTCAATGCCATGGGCTCCCTTCTCCTTGCGGAAGCATGGGGAGTAGCTGGTCAGTGTCTGGGGAAGCTGGGCTTCCGGTGTGATTGTATCAATGAATTTGCCAATCATGGAGTGCTCGCTGGTACCGATCAGGTACAGGTCCTCACCCTCAATCTTGTACATCATGGCGTCCATCTCCGCAAAACTCATGACGCCGGTCACAACATTGCTGCGGATCATGAAGGGAGGCACACAGTAGGTAAATCCACGGTCAATCATAAAATCCCTCGCATAGGAAATAACAGAGGAATGCAGCCGTGCAATATCACCCATCAGATAGTAGAAGCCATTGCCTGCAACCCTTCTTGCAGCATCCAGGTCAATGCCCTCAAAGCGCTCCATGATTTCCGTGTGGTATGGGATATCAAAATCAGGCACCACCGGTTCCCCAAAGCGCTCCACCTCCACGTTCTCACTGTCATCCTTTCCAATGGGGACACTGGGGTCGATGATGTTGGGGATGGTCATCATAATCTTCATGATTTTCTCAGACAGTTCCCCTTCCTTTGCCTCCAGCTCGGCCAGACGGGTGGAGTTGGCGCTTACCTGGGCCTTGACAGAATCAGCCTCCTCCTTCTTACCCTGTGCCATCAGTTTTCCAATTTCCTTGGACAGCTTGTTCCGGCTGGCGCGCAGGTCGTCTGCTTCCTTCTGGGTGACGCGGTTTTCTGCATCCAATGCAATCACTTCGTCCACCAGCGACAGTTTGCTGTCCTGGAATTTATTTTTAATGTTCTGTTTGACGATGTCCGGGTTTTCTCTTACAAACTTCAAATCTAACATGGTATTCCTCCTGGGTTTCCTTGATGTAATGCCTTCATTGCCTTCCATAAAAAGACAGGCATTCCTGTACTGTTACAAAGTATATAACATTTTCCAGGGAAATAAAAGCCCCTTTTTACTGATTTTTTGAGGCTGACAGCACGAAAAGAGCGAAATTTAATCTCTTTCCTGTGATGCATAGCAGCACACGCCGTTTACATAGGTGGCCTCCACCCGGATCCGGGCCAGTTCCCCGGCAGGCACCTCAAAGGGATTTGAATCCAGCACCACGAAGTCCGCGGCCATGCCCGGCGCAATACGGCCTTTTTCATTTTCCTCAAAGGAAGCATGGGCGCCTTCAACCGTAAAGGAATCAAGGGCCTGCTGAACGCTCATGGCCTGCTCCATGAGATACGGTCCCACATGGTCCTTTACCGTTGTCCTGGTTACCGCGCACTGGATGCCCTTCATCACATCCGGCAGTTCCACCGGACAGTCGGAGCCGTTGGATGTATGGGTTGTCTCATACAAGGTCTTAAAGTTATAGCTGGATGCGGCCCGCTCCTTCCCGATGCGTTCTTCCACGATATGGATGTCGTAATCCAGGAAAATGGACTGGATATAGGCATGCAGGGACAGCTCTTCAAATTTCCTTAACTGGTCCGGCCTTGTTATCTGGCAGTGGACAATGCCGTGGCGGTGGTCCGGCCTTGGGCACTCTTTAAGGGCTTTTTCGTAAGCAGCCAGTATATCGTCCAGTATCCCGTCACCGATTGCGTGGATGGCCACCTGCATCCCATGGGAGTTGGCATAACCCACCATCTCCTCAAACTGTTCCCTGGTAAATATAGGAATCCCGCAGGTAGACGGATCGTCGGCATATGGCCTGCTTAAATACGCGCTCCTGGCGCCCAGTGAGCCGTCTCCCAGCATTTTTAACGGTCCGATCTTAAACCATGGGGTTCCCCATCCTGTATGATACCCTTTTTCCAGAAATCCTTTCAGGTCCTTTAAGGTGGTGAACTGGGACTGCTCATATACCCTGACCGTCATCCGGCCTTCCGCCTCCAGTTCCCTGTATGCCTCCAGCACACGCTCATATGGCACATTGTTAAAGGCCAGCAGGTCATCGGTCTGGGAAGAGGTAACACCGCAGCGGTTCAGGGCATGGGATGCGGCGAGGATCATCTCCTTGATATCTTCCTTGGTGGGTTCGGGCAGGCGGCCGTATATCAGGTCCATTGCATTCTCACGGAAAATACCGTTGGGCCTGCCATCCGCCTCCACCTCGAACCTTCCCCCTTCCACCTGGGGCGTGTCCTTTGTGATACCGGTAAGCTCCAGGGCTTTGGTGTTGACCACACACGCGTGGCCGCAGGTCCTTATCAGGCAAATGGGATGTTCCATTGATATCCCGTCCAGGTCATGGCGGTCAGGGAAACGCCTGCCGTCCTCAAAGTAATCATGGTTCCATCCCCTGCCCTTGACCCAGGTCCCCGGCCTGATATTATGTTCAAGGATGAAATCCTTCATATATTCCTTCATCCCGCCCATGGATGTGGTATGGGCAGACAGGTCCGCCATGCGCAGCGCGTTGCCATAATTCAGAAGGTGCATATGGGAATCATTGAAACCGGCACAGACAAAACGGCCCTTAAGCTCCCTTATCCCATCCCCTTCTTCCTTAAAGGCCATTGCGCCTTCATTGGTACCGGCATACACGAACCGGCCATCTTCTGTCACAAAGGCCTCACACAGGGGAAGTTCCCCTGTGTACACGGCCCCGTTCCGGTATATTATCCTCATGGTGCGTCTCCTTATCCTTTTTTCTGCATTTTCTTTTTGTCCTCATAGAACAGGGGGATGTCCTCCTCCAGGGTGCCGATGCCCATGTAGCGGGCCTTATAATCCTTTAACAGCTTAAAGTAGGTGCCGGACAGGATCAGGACAACAAACACATTGATAAAGGTAGGGATACCACTTGTGATGTCCACCAGGGTCCAGATGCTTAAATCCCCTACATTAATCAGGTACAGGGTAAGGAGGAACGGCGGCAGGGCGTAAAAATACTTGAAAAGCATAAGCAGCCATTTCTTCAGCACCGGGTGGTCCTTGGCCAGGTGGCGCAGGGTAACTTCATAATACACATACCAGCCTCCGGAAGTGGTGACAGAGAAAATCACCATGGTGGCTGTCATGAACACGGTCCCAAAGGAACCCAGGCTGTGCTGGAACACATTGAGGGCCAGGGTTGCATTGGTTGCGCCGGAGGTCCATTCTCCTGTTATCAGCACGCTGAGGGCCGTAATGGTACATACGATGAAGGTATCCACAAAGACCTCAAAGGAACCCCAAAGCCCCTGCTCCACCGGATGCCTGGTCTTGCTGGAAGCGTGTACCATGGGGCTGGTACCCCAGCCGGCTTCATTGGAGTATACGCTTCTCTGCATGCCTGTGGCAATGGCCTTGGACACGGTAACACCTGCAAATCCGCCCATGGCAGCGGTTCCTGTGAAGGCATTGGTAAAAATGGAAGCAATGGTGGGAACCAGGTTCCCGATGTTAAGGATGATGATTAAGACACCGAACAGCATATAACCAAGGCTCATCACAGGCACCAGCTTTACGAAGATCTTACTCAGGTTCTTAACCCCCCTCCAAATCAGGGCATAGATGAAGATGACCAGCATCAGGGAGGCCAGTTCCTGCTTTACCCCAAAGGACTGTGCCAGCACCTCGGAGGTGGTAAAATTAGAGGCGCTGATGAAAAAGGTGGAGAAAATGCCAAGGCCGAATATAAATGCCAGCGGAAGCCATTTCTTCCCCCAATGGCGCTCTTCCCCAAGGCCGTACTCCATATAGTAGGTGGGACCGCCGTAAGGGTTGCCTTCCTCGTCGGTGCGGCGGTAGTAAACAGCCAGGGTAACCTCAACCTGCTTAATCAGCATGCCTATGAAGGCGGTAAGCCACATCCACAGCACGGCTCCCGGTCCGCCCGTGGTCACGGCGGTGGCCACACCTGCAATGTTGCCAAAGCCCACGGAACCGCCAACCGCGGTGGCGATGGCCTCATAAGGGCTTAAAAGTCCTTTGTCATTTTCATCCTGCACATGGTCCTTGCGCAGGATACAGCCCAGGGTGCGCTTAAAGATGTAACCCAGATGGCGCACCTGGAAAAACCCGGACCGGACCGTAACGTAAACACCGGTAATGATGATCAGCGCAATCAATGGCGGCCCCCATATGATTTCACCGTTGAGCCAGTTTAAAAAATCTGTCATTTATTAAATCCCCCTTGTCTTTAGTCTGGATGCTGATGTGGATTTTCGGCAAAGAAAAAGCAACGGCCAAGGCCATTGCTTCCATACCGGTATCCTTATAACCTGTCTCTTATACAC
>ERZ652156.664-NODE-664-length-10418-cov-10.8436_pt1 | contig 10418 bp, 8 predicted proteins | sample MGYA00514760_ERZ652156 | MGnify/ENA metagenome assembly ERZ652156
AGAGACAGGTCCACTGCTTCTGCTTTTGTTCCATTCCCTGAACCGCGGTTCAATGCCTTGCGAATCCGTGCGGGCTGCATTTTCCTGGTTCCGGGATATCCATTTCCTGTCCCCGGATTGCCCGGACACCCCGGCCTTCCCGCAGCTCCCCCATGAGCCGGACATGCAGGCTGCAATGTGTTCTGCACTGCAGGCTATGGATTTGGATATTACCGGTTACAGGACGATTAAAAAGGAAGGCACGGATGAAAAGGAATTATTAATCACACACACTCCGGCAGCCTCCTCCAGCTATGAATTACCCTTTAGCGGGGAATCAAGGGGAACCAGGAAGCTTTTGTCTATACTGCCGGACATACTCATCAGCCTGAAGGAGGGGCATCTGGTTGTGGCGGATGACCTGGATTCCCTGCTGCATCCCCACCTGCTCCGGTACATAACCAACCTTTATACAAACTACGAGAAAAATCCTCACGGTTCCCAACTTATATTTACCAGCCATAATACGGCCATCCTGATGCCCACCGTACTCAGGAGGGATGAGATATGGCTCTGTTCCCGCCCCACCGGAGAAGATGCACAGCTCTATCCACTTTCATGGTATAAAAAAGAAAACGGCCTCATCCCGCGAAACGATGAGGCCTATGGCAAGCAATACCTGGAAGGGCGTTATGGCGCCAGTCCTAAGATATCCGGATAATATTCAGTTTCTGTTACAGCAGGCTTTCAGGCATTACCTGATAGTTCAGTTTCACCCGTCTTCCCCCATCCCACAGATGGAGGTTCCTGTCAATACGTTCGAAAATCCTGAGACAGTATTCCTGGGAGGTGCCGTTAAGCATCACCAGGTACTGGCTGGGATTGTAGCAGGTGAACACATCCCCTTTCCTGATTGAATTGCCGATGGCTTCATGGAGCTTGGAGGATGCTGCCTTTAAAAGTTCCCCGCCGGTATCCAGCGGCTTCCCTTTGGAATCCAGCAGGGTGCAGCACAGAAGCACATTGGTGAAATCAATCCTCTCAGACATGCGGACCAGCAGCCGGTAACAATCGATGAATGCGGGATAGGAACAATAATATGGGCCGTTCACCCTGTCCCTCTCATGGAGGCTGTCCCTTATATCCTTAAGCGTATCCGAGGTATAGCGGATTTGGCCGCTCATGGTCCTGAACCGTTCCAGCATTTTCTCAGACGGCGGCAGTCCCTGTTCCTCAAAGTACTGGGTCACGGCCTGGTCATATACCTGCATTGCATCCTTGAAGCGTTTCATGGCAATAAGACAGTCAATCTTCATGATCTGACATTCTTCATAAGGATACAGGTCACAGGCATCCGAGGCCAACTCCAGCAGGTCCGTGTATTCCCGGTTCTCCTTCATGATATAATATGCCATCCTGAGGCAGTCAAAATACAGTTCCTGGTACCGGACCCCTATGATGGATACCCACTTTTCTCCTGCCAGCTGGGCCATGAACTCCCCCTGGTATAACCCGCACGCCCTTTTTAAAAGTGATTCATCTCTTTGTTTCAGCGCTTTATGGGCCGTTATCTCAAAGTCCTTTGCATCAATATACACAGGCACCCCTCCGCCGTCCCACCGGTATATGCCGCTGTCCGTGCGTATGTATTCATGCTCCGGCAGGCCACAGCCCTCCAGGGTCTTGCGCAGCCTAAACACTGCCGCCCTCAGGCTGCCGGATGGATTGGTATTCTCCCCATTGCCATAGAGCATGTCCAGAAGTTCTTCCCTGAGTACGCCCTTATCCCCTGCATATAAAAGAATCAGGAACAGCTGGAGCATCTTCCCCTGCGGATTCCCCATCAGCGGCATGGGCTTCCTGTTGTACTCCACCATGACTGTTCCCATCATAAATACAGTTATGCCTTCATGCTCCATACCCGGTACATAGGCCTCCTGCTCTGTATTCATATCGTATCCCCCTGCACAATAGCGTTATATTGCATATAACACCATTGTACATTATTTTTCTCCTTTTATCTACAAATCTTTCCCATTTTCCTCCATTTACCACTACTTTCCCCTCATAAACCAAAAATAGTAGGGAATTTCAACCAAAAGCATGACACTCCATCCTATGGCACAGGCATATGCCACTCCCTGCATTCCAATTGCAGGCGCCAGAAGGTACACAAACACCACCCGCAGGCCGGTCTGGACAAATGTTCCCAAAAGCGTTATGCTCATATTTCCCATCCCACGGAAAAATCCCTGGATTCCATTGGTAAATGCAGGAAATATGTAGAATACTGCCATAAGGGCCAGATAACTGCTGCCCAGCTTTACAATCCCTTCATTTCCCGCGGTGACGAACAATCCTATCAGCGGCTTTTTGAACAGCGTGATGATAAGTCCGATGCATACCCAATAAAGGAATTCCAGCCGAAGACCGTGGCAGAACCCTTTCCTGATACGCTCCTTTTTCCCGGCCCCCCTGTTCTGTGCCACAAAGGTGGTTATTCCATGGGAAATGCTCTGCTCCGGGGTAAACGCATAATCGTCTATCCTGTTTACCGCGTTAAATGCAGCAATCAGATCCACACCCAGGGGATTAATGGCGCCCTGGATCAGCAGCTTCCCAATGGGCTGGCAGGACTGCTGCAAAGCGGTCACGCTTCCGTATCTCAAGGTCTGCCTGAGAAGCAGGCGGTCCATGGTGAATTCCCCTTTACCAAGCTGCAGCATGGGAATCTTCCTATATACATAGATGATGCACAGGATTGCGGAAGCTGCTTCTGCAATCACGGTGGTGGTGGCGGAGCACACAATCCCAAATCCAAGGCCGCCAATGAATATCAAATCCAGGACCGCATTTAATATGGAGGAAAATGCCAGGAATTTAAGGGGAGTCTTGGAATCCCCCACGCTTTTTAACGCAGCCGACACAGCGTTGTAAAAATAAGTAAAGGGCGCGCCTAAAAATATGATGGACAGGTATGTGGAGGCCATTCCAAGGATTTCATCCGGTACATTCAGGGCAGAAAGAAGCGGACGTGAAAAAATAACTCCTAGAATAGCCACAATGACAGAGAAATAGCAGCCGAATATAACCGTGGTGGACATTTCCCGTTTTAGTTTATCATGCTGCCCTGCCCCATAGAATTCACTCATCAGCACGGAAGCACCCATACAGATACCGGAAATGCCCAGGATGACAATGTTCATGACCGGACTGGCTGTGCCTTCCGCGGCCAGGGCCTGCTTCCCAATGAAACGGCCCGCTATGATGGAGTCCACTGCATTGTACGTGAGCTGGAACAGATTGCCCAGTATAAGCGGGACCGAATAGCGGACCAGATGTTTTGTTATATTGCCTTCTGTCATGTTTACAGCAGCCATGATTGTCTCTCCTTAAGATAACCTTATCCCTTATCATGAAACTGCACAGTTAAAAACCGCGCAGTTTATCGTCCTCTCCGCCAGTGCTTTTGTCAATGGCACGGATTTCCACATCATAACCAAAGCGGTCGTCCACTTTCACATGTACCCTGTCCCCCACCTTGTGTCTGCGGATTGCCTTTCCCAAGGGCGAGTCAATACTGATCAGCCCCCGAAGGGAATTTCCCCGTACCGTTGTTACCAGCTTGTATTGTTCTGTCTCATCGTCATCCGGTATGTATAGTTCCACGGTGTCTCCCAGGCCCACTTCATTGTCCTTGGACTCATCGGAAATGATCCTGGCTGTCTTTATCATCTTCTCCAGATAACGGATACGGCTTTCATTGCGGTTCTTGTCCTGCTTTGCGGCCTTGTATTCAAAGTTCTCGCTCAGGTCCCCATGGGCCCTGGCCTCCTTGACCGCTTCCAGCGCTTCCTTTCGGACCACCAGCTTGCGGTACTCTATCTCCTCCTGCATTTTCTCTATATCACTTTTTGTCAGATTATCATACATCCTGATTACTTCCCTTTCCGGCTGACCTGCCCTTCCCAATCAGCTGCTTTTTATTATATTCCATATTCCAGCCCTTTGGCGCACCTATTGATATCCACGCATCTGGTTGCTGCTTTTTAGTTCATACACAGCGCCTGGCGCCAGGCCGTCAAGGTCCATATGTTCCCTATGAGGATTTCCCTCATCAAAATATGTTTTCATGATACGTTCCACTTCCTGATTGGCCGTGTCCTTGAAGCACCGTCTCACCAATGCCTGAGGCATGAGGCCGGTCACTGCCAGGTCCACCTTGTACCAGTTCCCATCCGCCTGCACATAGACAAACATATGGTCCTTGTCATCATCATCCGGAGCACAGAAGCTGTTAAGGCCGGTTGCCCTGGCCAAAAGCTGATAAGCCACTGACATGCCTTCGCATACCGCCTTGTGGTTCACAAGACAGCCATATGCTGTAAATGACGGGTCCCCGCTTGTGTCCTCACCGGCAACAAACCGGTTATACAGGGTTTTATCATACGTACAGTTGGAGGCAATATAGAAAGCCGCGTTCTGGGCGCGCTCCAGTTCGCTGACCGTGCGCCATCGGAAACTGCCCAGATAATCCCGTATCACAATAGCCAGGGCATTGCGCTGCTGCTTATATGTGTCGCTTCCCACTGCTTCCTGGTACAGGGCTGTCTGGGCAAGCACCAGCAGGCTGTCGCCGTCCGCTGCATTTTCCCCTGTTCCAATCTGGTCCGTATCCTTGCCGTACAGAGCTTTGCACAGGTCGTCCGACAATCCGAAATAATTATAAAGGCTGTATTTCCCGTCCTGTCTCAGACGGCGTTCCATAATGGGCTCCCCCTTCTTGTTATGGCCCATGACCGCATCTGCGTACTGCAGCCCGGCTTTATCTACATAGTCCTTTAGCGGATAATTGGCATCATATGAGGCATAGGGGTCATCGTTTACCCACGCCCCGTCCTCCCCCAGCCGGTATCCGTCCGGCGTAAGGGTATCTGACAACATGTGGCCATTGGCATCAAAATAATACCATCTGCTGTCCAGGTCCTGAAACCATCCTTTTGCAAAGGAACCGTCGTCATTCCTGTATTTCCACTGTCCGCTTTCTGATATCCAGGTGCCTGCATAGGATGCGGTTGATAAACTGATGCTTAAAGCGGCTGAAAACGCTAATATTTTCCAAAAACGTCCCTTCATATAGGTATCACTCCTGCCTTTTATAAATTGTTTATGTTTACTTAAGTTTCTTTAGTGATTCTTTAGCGTATGCTCAAATTTTAGTCACATTTTCCCTGTATAGTATTACTTGTAAGGTGATAGACCTTTTACTATACAGGAAGACACTTTTTCATACCTATGGCCGGCAGCACCCCTTCTGCCGGCCCCCTCCATTTTATATGACGGATGTGGCCTGGACATGCAATGGCAGTGCATGTTTGGTCACATTCTTTTTTTGCCGGCATATTCTATAGGGAATAAACCCTTTCAGGAGACCATCATGGATAACCAGTCTGTCACTCCTGCCGACGTCTTTGCAGATTTACTGCGCTTTGGCGCGCCTTCCGCTGTTGCCTGGGTAAAAGGCGGAGCATCCGCCCCCGCAATCAGCGGCCTTGTTAAGTTCTACCAGACTCCCTACCAGGGCGTGCTGGTGGAAGCTGAGATTTTTAACCTTCCTAATAAGAATGTGGCTGGCTCTTCGAATTTCTATGCCATGCACATCCATCAGAACGGCGACTGTTCAGATAATTTCGCCAAAACCGGAGAACATTATAACCCAACCAATGCAGCACACCCCAATCATGCAGGCGACCTGCCTCCTGTGTTAGGCAATGAGGGGTACGCCTGGACGGCCTTTTATGACAAACGTTTCGGCATTGATGAAATTATCGGCAGGTCTGTCATCATCCACAGCCAGGCCGATGATTTCCGCAGCCAGCCTTCTGGTGATTCCGGAAGCAAAATAGCCTGCGGTACCATTATAAAAGCGGATTATACAGGCTAGGGTGTGTTTGAAAATTGCTTTCCGTCAGCTGTGCGTTCCACTTTGTGGGAAATTTGGTCCCGATGAGGGAGGCGTAGCGGGCTACGTTGACCGAATTGGGACCAAATATGCCGCGAAGTGGGGCGTGCAGATGGCGGGAATGAATTTTCAAACAGACCCCAGGGTGTGTTTTGCAATCCATGCCATTATGAACCGGGCCGCGGTTTGGTCCGGTTTCCTAAAAGTATAGCACACTTTCCTTTTTAATACAATTTGAACCCTGCGCCTTCTGCAATGTCCAGTTCTGAGAAAATACGTCCCACCACGGCTTCGTATTCGGTCAGATGCTGGGCTTTTTTTATTTTCTTTCCATATGTCTCAGAGTCAGCGAATATCTGGATCATGGAAGCCCATATCTCCTTCATCTTGAATAAAACATTCCTGTCACCTGACATAATCCCCCGGTATCCCTGGTACAGGAGCTGATGAAACTCCCGGAGCTGTTTCTTATCCACGGGCCGGCCTGTCTTTATCTCGCCTGCCAGCCCGGGATTGGCTATGATTCCACGGCCCAGCATCACCTCATCCAGTTCCGGATATGACCGGGACAGCCGTCTGAAATCATCCGCAGTGAATATATCCCCGTTGTAACAGACACGGTTTGTGCTGTTCTTAAGTCCATGCCGGAACATTTCCCAATCCGGGATATTCCTGTAGTAATCCGTGCGGAGCCTGGGATGTATGATCAGCCGTTTCAGATGATACTGATTGTAGATATCCAGCAGACCGTAAAATTCATCCGGCGTCACCATGCCCAGCCTTGTCTTTACCGAAAGCTCCATGCCCATAACCTCAAGCTGCTCCGTTACAGTGCCCAGAAATGAATCCAGCCTGCAGGTCAATGCCAGGAACCCGGCGCCTTTGTGCTTGGACACCACGGTTCCTGAGGGACATCCCAGATTCAGGTTCACTTCTTTATAACCATAGTCTTTGAGTATCCTGGCCACGGTAAGGAAATCTTCCGCCTGGTTGGTCAGTATCTGCGGCACCACACGAAGCCCCTGGTTGTGTTCCGGCAGGATATCGTTCATCTCCCTGGAGCTTAAACAGCCTCTGGCCTTGGGTGAGATGAAGGGGGTATAATATAAATCCATGGGGGTAAAGCAGGTGTGGTATGCATTTCTATAGATATATCCTGTAAGCCCCTCCATGGGGGCCATGTAAAATTCCATATAAACTGTTCCATCCGTTTCTTCTATATTCGTTATTGAGCCTGCCGCTTCCATCCATCCATCCATCCATCCATCCTATATGGCAGGGCGTAACAGATTCAGTATAGCATATTCCATCCATTTCAGGAACCTGAATCGTACGGTTCCTGTCAAGCAAAAAGTGCCCCGGACATGTGTGGCATCCACATGCCGGTGCACTTTGGTGCGCTTTGGTACACTTCAATCATCCCACTGCAGAGACTCCACGAACATCTGATATGCCTCCAGGTCCTTCTCATCCTCCACTCCTGCCAGGAACTGTCTGGACAGTTCTATCATACGGTCATTTTCCTCATCCGGGGTCAAAGCCACTGTTGGCATCGTCCCCAGGATTCCCTTTGTCATCCTGTCCGCTCCAATCCCAGTCCCGGGGCACCGCATCTGCAAATTGGCTGCCGTCGTGCTGGAAAAATACAGCCACGTCTTCATCCACCACCTGTATCCCGGCAGCATTATAAAATGAAAGCGTACCCAGATACGGATAACCGTCCCTGCAGTCAGAAAGCAGAAGCATCCCTCCTGCATACGGCTCGCACTGGACAGCATTTTCACAGAAAACCTTGGATGAACCGGCTGTGGTAATCCTCATAAGGTCAGGCGCCGCGCCGCCCTTTTCCTGAAATATAAAATACTCTCCGCCGCTGCCTCCCACCTGGCGCAGTGTCTCCGGATCAACATCATCAAGGATCCTGGTTCCTTCATAATATAATGTATGTTTCCCTGAGATGCTGTCTGTGTAAAAGGCTTTGCCGTCCTTTTCATCAAACAGGTAAAGGTCTGTTCCATGTGCAACGCATTCCGGCGATTGGCTCAGCTGTCCGGAGGACAGTTTATATCTGTACAGCCAGCTTTCCTCGGCCTGGCAGGAACCGTTGAGTTTTGACACGGTCAGATAGATACCGTCATCCGTGCCCGTGATACTCTTATAATACCCGTCCAGCCAGTCCTCCGGCATGTCCGGAACCGCAAATACGGAAGAAATCCCGTCCACGGCCGCATACAGCGTTTCTTTTCCAACCGGGCCGGACTGGTAGATAATCATGGACTTCCCGTCCAGCCAGTCCGGTTCGCGTATGTATTCCCATACCATGGATACCTGGTCTGACAGCAGCTCCTTCTCCCCTTCAGAGGAATAGTACAGGGAATTCCTTCCCTCCTTTCCATAGACAAAGGTGTATAGGCTGCCGGTATCCGGGTCCAGATAATAACTTCCTGCCTGGTCCTCTTTTGTGAGGACCGGCTCCCTGGTTCCATTTTTTCCTATTTTAAGGAGTTCATAGTAAAACCCATCTCCGTCCTCAACCGTGCGCTCCCCATAGATAATGCTGCAATCCTCATTGGCATCTGCATAATTCATCTCATCAGCCAGGAAGACTTCCTTCCCGTCCTCAGCCATGTACAGATCCTGAATCCATTCATCATCCATTTTTGTAAAACAGATGACGGAACCGTCTTTGGAAGGAAAGAAATTGTACAGGCCCGAAGCCTCCAGCTTCTTCCCCTGCTCCGGCGTGTAGGAATACAGGTCATACTGTGGGCTGGAAGGTTCCCCTGATTTACTTTCTACTTGAAACAGCAGTTTATTGCCGCACATGACGGTGTTGGCATAGCCCTCATAAATCAGTTGGGATGTGCCGTCCTCACTGTTGACAGCTGCCAGCATTGCATCATCACCGGACCGGTCCCCCTCTGTCTCAAACTGAAAGACAAGGAAACTGCCGTCTTCAGCCAGGCTTACATCATGGTAATCCTTGAGATTGGCCTTCTCCCCCACTCCTTCCATGACAAGGGACGGGTTCTTTCCGGCCTCCATGGGCCGGTTTACATCCGCACGCATGAGGTCCGCATCTTTTATGTAATAGACATAGGCTGGATTTTGGACGGAATCTGTCCCGTCCTGCGCAGCGCAGCCGCCTGCCGCCAATGCGGCGCAGGCTGCCAGCAGTAATAGCCGCCTTATCCTGCCATGATTCCTTCCCACTTGCTCTTTACTATATCCTTTCATACATCTCCTCCTGTTTCCGTGACGGAAATCCTGGTCTTCCTTATCTGCCATGAGGAGGAAATCCCGGTCTGTGGCAGACCGTCCTTGCCTCCCTGCCGGGAACCGGGATTAAAAAACCATACCGCCCCTGTCCGTCAGCCATGGCGCCTGAGTATATTATAACAATAATCAACAGGATTTTCCATGGGCAGCTGCAGGAGGATGATTTTAATGCCCCCGGTGTAAATACGCCGGGGGCATTGTGGTGTATATTTGTTATAACAGCAGTCCCGCTTTACCGGCCTGAGCCGTTAATTCATCCCGGAACCTGGGATGGGCGATGCTGATAAGGAGTTTTGCCCGTTCCTTTACGGTCCTGCCGCTTAGGCGGACAATACCGTACTCTGTTGCCACATAGTCCACGTCATTCCTGGACAATGTGACTGCCGTACCGGGTCCATGGGATAAACAGATTTTTGACAGCGCGCCGTTTTTGGCGGTGGAGGCCAGGGCAATGATGGATTTGCCGCCCGTGGCATGGATTGCGCCGGTTACCGTGTCAACCTGACCGCCGCTTCCGCTGTACTGCATGTATCCGATGCTTTCTGAGGACACCTGGCCCAGCAGGTCGATTCCCATGGCAGTGTTCACGGATACCATTTTGTAGTTCCGGGCAATGACATTGGGATTGTTGACGTAGCTGCAGGGATTCATGGCAACACAGGGGTTGCGGTCCATGAAATCGTACAGTTTCCGGGAACCGCGGCTGAAGGCGCCGATGATAATCCCCCTGTTTATGTTTTTCCTCTGTCCGGTCACCACACCGGCCTCCACCAGTTCCAGTATGCTGTTGGTTATCATTTCCGTGTGCACGCCCAGGTCCTTTTTGTCCAAGAATGCATGGGCTACCGCATCCGGGATTGCGCCGATTCCAAGCTGGATGGTGGAACCGTCCTCCACCAATTCGGCCACGTAACTGCCAATCTGTTTTTCCACTTCCCCGAAAGGAAGCGGATCCATGGTTTCAAGTGGGTGGTCATACTCGTAAATGCCGTCAGCCTCGCTGACATGTATCTCATTGTTGCCGTAAATCACCGGAAGGCTTGGCACAACCTCCAGAAATATCTTTTTTGCCGAATTGCGGAAATCCGTTTCATTGACATTGGAAAGGGAAGTCCTAAAGTATCCGGTCCGCTCATCCATGGGACAGACAGCCGCCACATATACGTCGTCTCTTATACACATCTGACGCTGCCGACGA
>ERZ652156.671-NODE-671-length-10349-cov-10.5436_pt1 | contig 10349 bp, 8 predicted proteins | sample MGYA00514760_ERZ652156 | MGnify/ENA metagenome assembly ERZ652156
GCCACAACACCAGACAAACACGAAGGAGATTCATCATGATCGCGATTACCGGCGCTACCGGCCAGCTTGGCCATCTCGTTATCGAACAGCTGCTGAAAACCGTACCGGCCAGCCAGATTGTGGCCATCGTACGTAACCCGGCGAAAGCGCAGGCCTTAAGCCAGCAGGGAATTGTCGTTCGCCAGGCGGACTACACGGATGAAGCCGCATTCACCGCCGCGCTGAGCGGCGTGGATAAGCTGCTGCTGATCTCTTCCAGCGAAGTCGGCCAGCGCGCGACCCAGCACCAGAACGTGATTAACGCCGCCAAAACGGCAGGCGTGAAATTTATCGCCTACACCAGCCTGCTGCATGCGGACAACTCACCGCTGGGTCTGCATGTTGAACATGTTGCCACTGAAAAAGCGCTGGCGGCGTCCGGCATCCCTTATGCCCTGCTGCGCAATGGCTGGTATACCGAAAACTACCTGGCGAGCGCGCCGCCTGCGCTGGAACACGGCGTGTTTATTGGTGCGGCAGGCGAAGGCAAAATTGCCTCTGCCACCCGCGCCGACTATGCCGCGGCAGCCGCCAAAGTGATTGCTGAAGAGGGCCACGCGGGCAAGGTCTACGAACTGGCGGGCGACCACGGCTGGACGCTGAGCGAACTGGCGGCTGAACTCAGCAAACAGAGCGGGAAGCCGGTAACCTATCAGAATCTCAGTGAAGCGGATTTTGCCGCCGCCCTGAAAAGCGTCGGCCTGCCTGCAGGGCTGGCAGATATGCTGGCGGACTCGGATGTGGGTGCGTCCAAAGGGGGACTCTTTGACGATAGCCATACGCTGAGCAAACTGATCGGGCGCGCAACGACGCCGCTGGCGCAGAGTATTAAAGCCATTCTTTAACGGTGTCACCGTTCTTTCCTGCGGCCGGGTGATTTCCCTTACCCGGCCCGCTCATATTTATTAATAATAAAAACAGATATAACGATTAAAAGTCCGGGTATTCTTTATCCGTCGCGTACGTTATCGGTTTTTCAAATCCGGGAATGGTGATGCCATTCATATCAATCTTAATATCTTCCTCATTTATCCCCTGCTGGCCGAACAGATAAATGACATTCAGTTCCCCCTGTGACGCCGCCTGGTCGTAGGCGTTAGCCTGACGTCGCACCTGGCGGTTACGCTGCTGATAATCCGCAAACACCGTTTCCCCATAGCGTTTGCGCAACCATTGATGGGTAAGCTTTGGCGAGTAAACCACCCCCGTGGCATTATTACCGCCAAAGCCTTTTGAATTAATAAAGGCGATTTGTCCCTGACCTTCCTCTAATTTGCAGTCCTGAAGAGGAATGGTTAAGCGCGCATTGTTCACCTGCGGCGCGATGTGGGACACGCTTTTAATTCCCGGCAAAATACCATAGCGGAAGACGCCGAGGCAGCCGATCAGCTGGTCGCCGCTGGCTGGGCCCAGGGAGTGACCGAGGTACGATTTCACCGCCGTCACCGGCCAGTCGCGAATCGAAAAAGCTTGCGCAACGCGGTCAAAAATATCGGCCTCGGAGACGCAATTCTTCGGCGTGCTTGAGCCGTGCGCCTGAATAAACGATCCCTTCTGCACCGTCTCTATCCCGGCCATCGATACCGCAGAGGCTACGGCTTTCGCCATGGTGATGTAGTTCCCCGGCCCCGGCGACGCAATAGAGCGTTTAAAGCCGTCAGCGTTGATGAAGACATTCCCCACCGAACCGTGGATCTCTGCGCCAAGCTGCAGCGCCAGCTCGTCGTCCATTAGCACGACATACTGGCTGGATTCTGCGATAACAAAACCGCAGCTGTTACCAAACGGGCGGCTGCTGTTGCGCCAGTCGGCCGTTTCCGTTTCATCAGTGTGCTTAAGCTTGCTCTCCGTTGCCAGGGCGCCCATGGCATCGAATCCTTCAATCACTTCTGAGGTGACCGGCGCTTCGGCGCTGCCAACGACGGCTACGCGAATGCGCCCCGCTTTGATATCCTCAACTGCCGCATTCAGGTTATACAGAAACGTGGCGCACGCCCCCAGCGTGGCGCTGGTATGACCGACGCTACCCAGCACATACGCATTGAGGAAATCGGCGCACATGCTGTTCAGGCCCAGCGGGCATTGTTTGGCGCTGACGCGATGGCCTTTCAGGCGCGACTGCAGCATTCCGCCAAAGCCATAATCGTCGAGCTGCCCCATGATATTGCCCGAATAGACGCCGAGCTGATCCGGCGTGATTTTGGCCTGTACCTCTCGCCACGGGATCCCCAGCGCGTTGATGGCGTCTGACGCTCCGACAATCGCCATTTGTAACGCCCGCGGATGGAACTGCGAATTGTAATGGTCGCCCGGACGGAATCCCTGCGGCAACAGCCCTGCAGCCTGAACCTCCGTGCGCAGCAACGCCTCAATTTTACAGTCCATCTCTCCCTGGACGGTAATACGGACGCGCCGCTCCGCTAATTCTTCAACGTGCCATCCCGCCGGTAAGGGTTGAGGTAATTGCCTGGCAGATATATTAAAACTGAATCCCTCTTCGCCTGAAGCCATATTCAATTTTGCATGGCCGGCAATAGCATCGACATCAAAGTAGTCGCGCGTAATTTTTCTGATAAGGGTTCCCTCAAGCGCCTCGTCTTTTATCCTCGCGGCAGCCTGAGCAGGTGTGAATCTTTTACCGGAAATATCGTAATACCCACCTTCATCATATTTAAGGATGCCCATCAGGATGGCTAACGATAATAACGTATCCTGCCGTTCCTCTTCCGATAATGACTCAATAATCATTCGACGGAATGCATGATGTGAAGAACTACGCCCAGCTGGACCATAGCCGCCAAAAGCCGTTATTACGGGTAATTTCACCATAATTTATTCTCTCGTGGTCGTGGATTTATTTTATTAAGCAAGTGCGATAATTTCAGATATTAGTTTACAAATCACCAACAAAAGCTAATATGAAAATCCAGCCAAAACGCTGACTTTTTTGGCCACGGCAACGATGAGCTACCAAAAATAATAGTCAAAACAGGTATTAATCAAAAATGACAAATACACAAATAGGATTTGTGTTATGTGAACGCATGCTAAGTTCCGGTCTCAGCCTTCCGATTGAAATGTGGAAAGCGGCAGCCAGTAGCTATTTAGCTGAGCAAAAAACAACATCCCACGCAGGCACGCACAAACCGGAGAAGTCACCCTTCAGGCTCTGTCGCCCGGAGAATATTCTGAAGGTGAATACCATTGGCATAAACAGCGAGCCCATCCTGACGCACAGTGGTTTTAGCATTACCGCCGATACCACCCTTGCCGCAGACAGACACTATGACGTTATCTATCTTCCTGCCCTGTGGCGCAATCCTCGCGCGGTGGTCAGACAACAGCCTGAACTTCTGGAATGGCTGACCGAGCAGGCCGCGCGAGGAACCCGCATCGCCGCCGTCGGAACGGGCTGCTGTTTTCTGGCGGAGTCGGGATTGCTAAACGGAAAGCCCGCCACCACCCACTGGCACTACTTCAAACAATTCTCGCGCGACTACCCCAGCGTAAAATTACAGACAAAGCATTTTCTCACTCAGGCCGATAATATTTTCTGCGCCGCAAGCGTTAAGGCCCTGTCCGATCTGACGATCCATTTTATAGAAACGATATACGGGAAACGTGTAGCCACCCATACTCAACGGACATTTTTCCATGAAATTCGTAGCCAGTTTGAACGCCAATGTTACAGTGAAGAAAACAAACCCCATCCGGATGAAGATATTGTTCAAATTCAAATCTGGATAAAAGCCAACTGCGCCTCGGATATATCCATGCAGAATCTTGCAGATATGGCCGGCATGAGTTTGCGCAACTTTAATCGCCGCTTTAAAAATGCCACCGACATGTCCCCACTGCAGTATTTATTAACCGCCAGAATTGAATCCGCCATGACAATGCTGCAATCCACCAATCTGTGTATTCAGGAGATTGCAAATGCGGTTGGATATCAGGATATTGCGCACTTTAATCGCCAGTTTAAGCATAAAACAACGGTTTCACCGGGGGATTACCGTAAGACCGTCCGGGCAAAGATGTTTAGTGCATAAACTGCGGTCATCTCTGATAATGAAAAGATGACCACGAGGAGGCTCAACGTGCAAGGCGTACCGGAACAGTTTAATGATGAAAGAGACAGCGCGCGCTTTCGCCATCTGGCGCAGCTGCCGGGCCTGGAGCTTTATCACGCGCATATTTCTGACTACGCCTTTGAGCCTCACACCCATGAAGCCTTCGGGATCGGCACGATTGAAACCGGTGCCGAACGCTTTCGCTATCGCGGTACCCAGCATCTCGCGGCGGAAAAATCCGTCGTCACCATGAACCCGGACGAGATCCATACCGGCGAATCCGCCACCGAAGGCGGCTGGCGCTACCGGATGGTCTATATCGAACCCGATCTTCTGGAAGAGGTGACCGGCCTCCGGCACTGGTGGTTTAGCGATGTCACGCGTCATGACCCGCTGCGCTCGCAGCAAATCGGCAGGCTGATTTACGGATTGTGGCATACGGACGATCCGCTTGCGCAAAAAGGATTACTGCTGGATCTGATTGAGACCTTCCAGCCGCTGGCCCATCACGCGCCGGTGATTCAGGAAGGCGCGCACCGCTTCGAACGCGTGCGCGAGTACCTGCACGACAACTACATGCACGCCCTGACGCTGGACGAGCTGGCCAGCGTCGTTTCGCTGAGCCCGTACCATTTCCAGCGCCAGTTCAAAGCCCATTTTCACGTTACGCCGCACCAGATGCTGATGGCCATTCGCCTCTGGCGCGCTAAAGCGTTCCTCACCCACGGCATGCCAGCCGCCGAAGTGGCAGCCGCGACCGGGCTGACCGACCAGTCCCACTTAACCCGCGCGTTTACCCGCCGCTACGGCATTACGCCCGTGCGCTACCAGAAGCAGGTCACCCGGCGCTAATGCGCAATCTCATACAATACGCACGCATTTTCCCCTCCTACACTGCATGCAGCGTAAATACCTGTGGATGGAAAAATGATTAGTGGAGTGTTGTATGCCCTGCTGGCCGGGATGATGTGGGGGCTTATTTTTGTCGGCCCGCTGATCGTGCCCGAGTATCCGGCAATACTGCAGTCGACCGGACGCTATCTGGCGCTCGGGCTGATTGCCCTGCCCCTGGCGTGGCTGGGACGCGCGCGCTTGCGTCAGCTCAGCCGTCAGGACTGGGGCACCGCGCTGGCGCTGACCATGATGGGCAATCTTATCTACTACGTTTGCCTTGCGAGTGCCATTCAGCGTACCGGTGCGCCGGTATCTACCATGATTATCGGCACGCTGCCGGTCGTCATTCCCGTCTTTGCTAACCTGCTCTACAGCCACCGCGATGGCAAACTGGCGTGGTCAAAAATGGCGCCGGCGCTGGTATGCACCGCCATGGGGCTGGTATGCGTCAATATTGCCGAGCTGCATCACGGGCAGGCGGATGTTGACCTGTGGCGTTACGGCTCTGGCATTGTGCTGGCGTTCATTTCCGTGGCGTGCTGGGCATGGTATGCCCTGCGCAACGCGCGCTGGCTGCGGGAGAACCCTGACAAGCATCCGATGATGTGGGCGACGGCGCAGGCGCTGGTTACGCTGCCCGTCTCGCTGGTGGGCTATGCCGGCGCGTGCATCTGGTTAGGCCATCAACAGCCAGACTTCGCCCAACCCTTCGGGCCAAGACCCTGGGTTTTTATCGGCCTGATGGTTGCGATTGCGGTGCTGTGCTCATGGGTGGGCGCGCTGTGCTGGAACATTGCCAGCCAGAAGCTGCCGACGGTGATTTTAGGGCCGCTGATTGTCTTCGAAACCCTGGCCGGACTGCTTTATACCTTCCTGATGCGCCAGAGCTTACCGCCGTTATTCACGGCCTGCGGGATCGCGCTGCTGGTGGTGGGAGTGGTGATGGCGGTAAGAGCGAAGCCGGAAAAACCGAGGGTCATTCCGGCTTCGGAGATGTGAGCATTGCCCAGCGGCGCTGCGCTTGCAGGGCCTACAAAATCGTAGGCCCGGTAAGGCGTAGCCGCCACCGGGCAAGCCCTTAAAACGTTTCCCAGTTCCCTTCAGACGCCGCCGCTACGGGCTGCGCTTTAGGTACATAGGTTTTCACCGGCGCCGCTTTGACCGCCTGGTTGCGGGTGATTTTGAACACCGCCACCGCTTCGTTCAGGCGGGCAGCCTGATCTTCCAGCGCCGCCGCCGCGGCCGCAGATTCCTCTACCAGCGATGCGTTCTGCTGGGTCACGCGGTCCATCTCGGCTACCGCCTGGCCCACCTGGTCAATACCGCGGCTCTGCTCGTCAGAGGCCGAGGCAATTTCACCCATGATGTCGGTGACGCGGGTGACCGCATTAACGATCTCTGCCATCGTCTCCCCGGCTTCGTTGACCAGCTGGGAGCCCGCGTTCACGCGCTCGCCGGAATCATCGATCAGCGCTTTGATCTCTTTCGCCGCCTGGGCGCTGCGCTGTGCGAGAGTACGGACCTCCCCTGCTACCACCGCAAAACCACGGCCCTGCTCGCCCGCGCGCGCCGCTTCAACCGCCGCGTTCAGCGCCAGAATGTTAGTCTGGAAGGCAATACCGTCGATCACGTTAGTAATTTGCGCGATTTTACTGGAACTGGTGGCGATTTCGTCCATTGTACGCACCACGCCTTCCACCACGTTACCGCCCTTCTTCGCCGTTGAGGAGGCGTCCAGCGCCAGACGGGAAGCCTGACGCGCGTTATCGGCGTTCTGCTTCACGGTTGCCGTCAGCTGTTCCATGCTGGCTGCCGTCTCTTCCAGAGACGCGGCCTGCTGCTCGGTACGGGAAGAGAGGTCGTTGCTGCCGGCAGAAATTTCACCGGCACCGGTGTAGATGGTATCCGCACCTTCACGCACCACGCCCACGGTGTTCGCCAGCGAGGTCTGCATCTCCTGAACGTTGCGCGCCAGGATAGCCATTTCGTTCTTACCTTCAGCCTGAATCGGCTGGGTTAAATCTCCCGCCGCAATGGCGCGAATATGGTTAATCACCTCTTCCAGAGGCAGCAGCACGCGGCGCATGGCTACCCAGCTGGAAATAATCACCACAATCACCAGCAGCATAACCGCAGAGAGGATCCACAGGATGCGCTTGTAGTCGCTTTCATTGTCCTGGATGCCTTTATCGGTGAGCGTTGCCTGCGCTTCACGCCATTCACGGTAAACCGCCTGCATCGCGGTCTGCTTTTGCTCCGCGTTCTGCTTGAACATGTCTTCCAGATTGCCCTGGCTCAGCAGGACGTTCATTTGCGTCAGCGTTGCAGAGTAAATGCGGTACTGCTCTTCAAGCCGGTTAGCCAGGTTCTCGTCCAGGCCCGGCGTATTTGGCAGGGCATAGTATTTATCGTAATGGACCTGCGCATCGGCGAGCAGATTTTTCGCCGTGTTGACCAGCTCATTAAGCTGCCCACCGTTAATCTGAGAGGCCATGCTGCTTTGCAGACGCAGCATCCCGCGGTTCAGCGTCACGCGCGCCTGGTTCAGGCTGATCCACGCATCGGTAAACTCCGCCACGTTCTTGCTGGAGAGCTGCGACACGGTGAAGTTGTCTTTATCGTTATTCAGCGCGTTGATAAAGATACCCGCGGAAATCACTTGCATGATGCCGAGCACAAGCAGCACCGAAATCAGAAGGGTAATGACTTTTATACGTTTAAACATGCGTTGCCTTTGTTATATGCAGGTTTGTCTGACGTGGATATATCGGCAGGCGCGGCGGGTTGTTTACTGTTTCTACACCTTTAAAAAGTTTCTAAACCACTTTCCTAAGTCCATTCAGAGAGTTAAACGGGGTATTTTTTTGTGATCTGCATCTCACTTTCCCCTTCCCTCTAAAGGGTTATAGCGCTGGCTTAAAGATGCATTTAATATGCACCTTATATTATTGATGACGAGGTAACTGCTATGGCCTTTCGCGACCAACCCCTTGGCGAGCTGGCGCTCTCCATTCCTCGCGCTTCTGCGCTGTTCCGTAAATACGATATGGATTACTGCTGCGGTGGTAAGCAAACCCTGGCGCGTGCGGCCTCACGCAAGGAACTGGACGTTGAGGTGATTGAAGCAGAGCTGGCGCAGCTGGCCGGGCAGCCCGCCGACAAAGACTGGCGAACCGCCCCGCTCGCTGAAATCATCGACCATATCATCGTGCGATACCATGACCGTCACCGTGAACAGCTGCCGGAACTGATCCTGCAGGCAACCAAAGTCGAGCGCGTACATGCCGACAAACCTTCCGTACCGCGCGGTCTGGCGAAATACCTGACCCTGCTGCACGAAGAGCTTTCCAGCCATATGATGAAAGAAGAGCAGATCCTCTTCCCGATGATTAAACAGGGAATGGGAAGCCAGGCGATGGGGCCTATCAGCGTGATGGAAAGCGAGCACGATGATGCGGGTGAGCTGCTGGAAGTGATCAAACACACCACCCACAACGTCACGCCGCCGCCAGAAGCGTGCACAACGTGGAAAGCGATGTACAACGGCATTAACGAGATGATTGACGACCTGATGGAACACATCAGTCTTGAGAACAACGTTCTGTTCCCGCGGGCATTAGCTGGGGAATAAAAAAGGCCGCTGCGGCCTGATGCCCTCCCCCCGGCCCTCTCCCACGGGGAGAGGGTGCAAAAACTAAAAACGGCAACCGAAGTTGCCGTTTTGCTTTTACCTTACGCCTGCCATACGTTTCTTACCGATAAACACCCAGCCCAGCCCCAGCGCGATAAACCACAGCGGCGTGACGATGAGTGCCTGACGGGTATCATCTTCCAGCGTCAGCAGAACCAGCACGAAGACGAAGAACGCCATGCACACCCAGCACATCAGCTTGCCCAGCGGCATCTTGTAGATCGATTTTTCATGCAGGTGCGGGCGCTGCTTGCGGTACACCAGGTATGAACAGAGGATGATGGTCCAGACGAACATAAACAGGATCGCTGAGACCGTGGTGATCATGGTGAACGCGCCAATCACGCTTGGGTTCACGTAGAGCATCACCACGCCGCCCAGCAGGCACATGCAGGAGAAGGTCAACCCTTTTGCCGGTACCGCGCGCTTCGACAGCTTGGCGAACGCGCTCGGCGCCACGCCTTCCTGCGCCAGACCAAACAGCATACGGCTGGTGGAGAATACGCCGCTGTTGGCAGACGAGGCAGCAGAGGTCAACACCACGAAGTTAATCAGGCTCGCGGCAGCAGGCAGGCCTACCAGCACGAACAGCTCAACGAACGGGCTCTTGGTTGGCACCACGGAGCTCCACGGCGTCACGGACATAATGACGATCAGCGCGAAGACGTAGAACATGATGATACGCAGCGGAATAGAGTTAATCGCGCGCGGGAGAGACTTCTCGGGATCTTTGGTCTCCGCTGCCGTCGTGCCCACCAGCTCAATGCCCACGAAAGCAAAAACCGCGATCTGGAAGCCGGCAAAGAAGCCGCTAATGCCTTTCGGGAACCAGCCGCCGTCATTCCACAGATGGGTAAACGACGCCTGAACGCCCGTTGGCGACTGGAAGTGGGTGAGCACCATCACCAGCCCCACGACGATAAGCCCGACAATCGCCACGATTTTGATCATCGCGAACCAGAACTCCATCTCACCGAACATTTTAACGGTGGCGAGGTTAAGGCTCAGCAGCAGAACAATGACCGCCAGCGAGGCGACCCAGTCCGACAGCCCCGGGAACCAGAACTGCGCGTAGGCGGTAATCGCCACGACGTCCGCCATACCGGTGACAACCCAGCAGAACCAGTAGGTCCAGCCGGTAAAATAGCCCGCCCACGGCCCGAGCAGGTCAGAAGCGAAGTCGCTAAAGGATTTGTATTCGAGGTTCGAGAGCAGCAGTTCACCCATTGCACGCATCACGAAGAAGAGCATAAAACCGATGATCATATAAACGAATATGATCGACGGCCCGGCGAGACTGATGGTTTTGCCTGACCCCATAAACAGCCCGGTACCGATGGCACCCCCAATCGCAATGAGCTGAATATGACGGTTAGTGAGATTGCGCCGTAGCGACTGTTCAGACGACGCCTCTTCGTCGGCGACGACTTTGACCTGATCTACCATGTGATATTTTCCTGTTTATGCCTGTCTGTGTTGTTAAGGCTCTTCTGGCCTTTAAATACGTCAAAAGATGACGTTCCCTTGTAAGGGCTAATCGATATTAGGTAAGAATCGGCGGGATGAATACTATGATTTAGATATTATGTTAATAATATGTTGAAAGTGAGTGTCATATCACTCATACAGCGCGAAACAGCTCACAAAAATACACG
>ERZ652156.681-NODE-681-length-10265-cov-10.1309_pt1 | contig 10265 bp, 11 predicted proteins | sample MGYA00514760_ERZ652156 | MGnify/ENA metagenome assembly ERZ652156
TCATACTGGCATATCCTAATTACAAAAAACCGGATAAAGACAAAAGGGATGTGCCGGGCATCATTAAAAAGGCGTGGGGGAAGATAGACTTTGATTTTTATGATAAGTTCCATAAAGCCACCCCGTCCCAGAGTCCCCCCGGATAATTGGTTGTATAAAATCAATCCAAATTGGATGTTGATATACAGACATTTTCCGTTTACAATCCCATCATACCCAACCAATCGGAGGCAGGCATGAACATCCATATTGATAAATCCAAGAAAATCCCCTTATACAGGCAGATAGCGGAACAGATCCAGGCGCAGATTGTCTCCGGTGAAATCCCCGAGGGATTCAGGTTTCCCTCAGAGCGCCAGCTGGCGGACGCCCTTGGCGTCAACCGGACCACCATACTGAACGCCTACAAGGAATTAAAGGCCGACGGCCTGATGGATTCCCACGTGGGAAGAGGGACCACTGCCGTCCGGCCGGGCAGTAGCAGACCGGACAGCGGCAGGCCGGACAGGCGTCCCTATCCCAAGGAACCCATGTGGGAGTATCTGTTCAGCGATTATCTGAAACATCATGATAATTTTGATGTAAATAAATATCTGGAGATAGCCAACCAGAAGGATGTCATATCCTTTGCGGCCGGGATTGCCTCGGTTGACACCATCCCGGCCCAGGCCTTTGAAGGGATTGAGGACCAGCTGATAACCGGCCGCGAACGGCTGCTGGTCTCGCCCGTGACAGGCTTTTACTCCCTGCGCAAAGTGATATGTTCCTATATGCAGAAGCGCACCTGTTTCTGCCAGCCATCGGAAATCATGGTACTATCCGGTTCGCAGCAGGGCATTGACCTTATCACAAGGGCTTTCATCAATCCCGGGGATGTGGTGATAATCGAAGAACCCTCCTTCTTTCCTGCCATACAGGCTTTCCGTCTGGCCGGGGCGAAAATCATGGCCGTACCCATGGACGGGGACGGGATGAATGTGGAAATACTGGAACAGCTGCTGGCCCGTTATCAGCCCAAGCTGATTTACACCATGCCGGTCTTCCACAATCCATGCGGCGTTTCAATGAGCATGGACCGGCGTATCCGCCTGCTGGAACTGGCCGGCCGGTACGGCATCCCCATATTGGAGGACGACCCCTACAGCGAACTGTACTATGAGGCCCAGCCCATGTCCCCCTTAAAATCAATGGACCAGGACGGACATGTGATTTATCTCAGCACCTGCTCCAAGACAATATCCCCTGGCCTGAGGCTGGGATGGATGTGCGCCAGCAGGAAACTGATATCCCGGCTGTCCGGCATACGCCAGCTGACCGACCTGCATTCCAGCTGCATTTCCCAGCAGATTGTGGAACGTTTCATGGGCAGCCGGGAAATGGAGCATCATCTCGCCTTTATCCGCAGGGAATACCGGGAGCGGCGCGATATCATGATAGAAGCCCTGAACCGATACGCGCCTCCCGGATTATCCTGGAACCGGCCCGAAGGCGGTTATTATCTGTGGTGCAGGCTTCCTGAAGGAGTCCCTGCATCTGAACTTACTGCAAAAGCAGCAGCAGAAGGGGTTGCCGTGCTGCCCGGTGTGCCCACCTATCTGTCCCCTCAAAAGGGAGATGGCCATATCAGGCTCAACTACACCTATCCTCCAAAGGACCGGATCGCAGGCGGGATAGAAATCCTGTGCAGCGCCATCCGCCCATTCATTGCCGCCCAAAAGGAGGAAGAGGCAGTGACTGCCGGCGAAATTAATCCTATCCTTTAATAAATCCAATTCCATAAGGAGAACCATCATGAACCATAACTACGCAAGAAGAATGGCGGATATGAAAGCATCCGAAATACGGGAACTGTTAAAGCTGACAGAAAAGCCGGAGGTCATCTCCTTTGCCGGAGGCCTTCCTGCCCCGGAACTGTTTCCCATAGAAGAAATCAAACAGGCAAATGATCATGTCCTGGACCACCATGGCTGCCAGGCCCTGCAGTATTCCACCACGGAAGGCTACCGGCCCTTAAGGAAATGGATCGCACAGCGCATGAACACCCAGTTAGGCACTTCATTTGATGTGGATGATATCATGATAACCAATGGCTCCCAGCAGGCCCTTGACCTTTCAGGAAAATTATTTTTGGACGAGGGAGATGTGGTACTGTGCGAAAGCCCCACCTATCTGGCTGCAATCAGCGCCTTCAAGGCATATGGATGCAGGTTTGTGGAGGTTGCCACGGATGGGGAGGGCATGATCATGTCTGAACTGGAACATGCATTAAAGACTGAACCGGATGCAAAGCTGGTTTATGTAATCCCTAATTTCCAGAATCCAACGGGAAGGACATGGAGCCTTAAGCGCAGGCAGAAGCTGGCAGAACTTTCAGCCGCATACAATGTTGCGGTAATCGAGGACAATCCTTATGGGGAACTCCGTTATGAAGGCAGCTTCCTGCCATCCATAAAATCCTTTGATTGTACCGGCAATATCATATGCACCGGGACATTTTCAAAAATCCTCTGTCCGGGCTTGCGCATTGGCTGGATTGCCGGGGAAGCGGAGGTCATACGCAAGTATGTCCTTGTCAAACAGGGCGTGGACCTGCAGTGCAGTACCATTGCCCAGATGGTCATTTCCGCCTATCTGGAACAACATGATATTGACGCGCATATCAGGAAAATACGCGAGGTCTACAGAAAGCGCCGGGATGTGGCCCTTGACGCCGTAAACCGCTATTTCCCATCCGATATAAAATACACGAAACCGGAAGGCGGGCTTTTTCTTTGGATAGAATTAAATGATGCCGTTGATACGGTTACGCTGCTTGAAAAGTGTCTTGAGTACAACGTTGCATTCGTGCCCGGCAATTCCTTCTATCCCAACAGGAATAAACCGAACACCCTGAGGATTAATTTCTCCAATATGCCGGAGGACAGGATTGAGGAAGGGATTGCGCGGATAGGACAGGTACTGGATGTATAGGACAGTCTGACGGCAGTCTTATTAATTCACCGGGCATTTAGGTCAAGGATAACCGTACGATGTTAAATTACATGGTCTGGATTGCCCGCAGCGGTACTCCCTGGCGGGATCTGCCAGAATCAGACACATTTTGGTAAAGCGCTTATTATCTGATTTAAGGTAGAAATATTGCAAGCCAACTGATAATTTAGTGAAGGCTGATCTGGGTGCCGGCGACTGGAAATGAGGGCGTTTTTGATGGATATGGGATAAAAAACAGACGAACCGCTCTCACCGGCGTGGGATTTTGAGAGGGAATTTCTAAGAATCATTTGAAATTGTGGAATGGATTGATTATAATAGAGATGTAAAAAGAAAACACCCACTCCAAAAGTGGATGCTCCCAAAAGGCTATGTTATGTCCTTACGGACACCGCTCACCCTGTGGATCAGACAGGGTGGGCATTTTATTTTCGCTTATTCCTCTTATCGAGAAAGGCGCTAATCGCTACAATCAAGCTTCCAAAGGACATCAGCAATGCTAATATACCTATAAAGATTGAAATAATCTCGTATGCTGTCATAGGCGCTACCGTCTTCGCTCCGCTTCGGTCCTCGCTAAACGGATGTCCACCGGACATCCAGCGACCTTTCCTATGTATTCCGGCGAACCGGTTTTACTAAGTCTGGGAGGTGCCACTCCTGTCGTGAGTGTTTTCCTAATATCCATTTTGGCATAAGACATATTCATTTTACCTTCTCCTAAAATTTTTTCTTGTTTTCTTCCGGCAAATACTTCACCAGTTCCTCTACCAACCCATACACCTTCGTTCCTGGTGCAATATCTGCCGGCATTTTGCCTTGTCCATCTTTCATGATACGTTTCGCATATCGAATTGCCAATTTCGGATTCCCTTTTTCCATCAGAATATTGAAAATATCTTTCATGTTCTTCTGATATTTTCCTATCCCCAATTCTCTGAACTTATCATTCAGGAACGCAATATACTCTGTCCGGTGATTATTTGCTGTGTAATACGCAAAATGCAGAAGAAACCAGAACTCAATACACTCATTGCTCCATGCAGCATGGTACTGCACATCCGGATTTTCCTGATTCAATCGTTCCGCTCTCTGCACTACACCATTAAAATCTTTTGCCGGAAAGCTGTCTTTCTCGTATACACACCAAATCTGCCCTTTCTCGATTTTGTTCTTCTTCACATACTTCTCAGCCATTCCAATTACACGCATCGTTTCCGCCTGACATGGCTCTATTTCAATAAGCACCATATCTCTATAAATTGGATTGTCTTCAATACATCGCTTAAATCCCTCAAAATATAATGGCTCGGTCTGCTAACCTTCGCAGAAGATATAGTACCGGAATTCTTTTTTCTCCAAATGTTCCTGCCGACGCTTTTTCTTCCACGCCTCCATTCCAGCTTTCTTAGGCATTGACCTTCCCCCAATCTATGATTTTTCTGAGGTACGGGTCAGCCCCATACTTGCCTTCCAGATACTGTTTATCAAATTTTGCATCTTTGCGGACAGATTCTCCTTTATCGTTTTTGAACTCTACCAGAGAATACAGCTTTGAATTCTGCCTGTTTCCTTTTGCGACAAACCAGATTTCATCTCTTCGGAATACTTCGCTGTTCATGGTAGAGAGGTCATGGGATGTAAATATCAACTGTGCCCCATGCCGATTAATTTCCATATCATTGAACATCATAATAATGTGACGCAGTAAAGCCGGATGGATTTTTGCATCTAATTCATCAATTACCAATGTAGTGCCGGAAGCCAAACTATCTGCAATAAATGGCAGCAATCCAAATAATTTTTTTGTACCGCTGGACTCATCGGACAAATTCAGCTCGGATTCATAACCATCCACAATATGTTTGGTATAAACCTCAATCCGTTCATTTTCCATTTCTTCTACACGGAAATTTACAATATCCAAATCCATTTCCTGAATCATGTCCAAAACAAGTGACTTCACATCATCAGAATTTGCTATTGCCATCCGTAATTCCTGAATCGGATTTCCATAATTCAAAAAGTCAATACCATATTCAAACCAATTCAGTATATTCTTTATCACTTCATTTTTTCTGTATGTGATTCCTAAGTAAGAAAGCAATGTCAGTGTCTCAGAAAGTTCATCACTAATTTTCAACTTTGCAAAAACACCTTTCAACTCAATACCTTCGTCTGATCGTTCAAAAAGCGCCGATCGCCTTCCAGTATCTAACTTCACACGATCCATCCTCTCGTAAAGCACGATATCCTTTTTGACCGTTAAGACGTATCTATACTCCGCAGTTTTAGTACGAAAGAAAAGTTCAAATTCCGTAGGCGCTTCTTTCTCTTCTGCGCCAAACGCGAAAGGTTCAATCAAAATTTTCTTCATTTGAAAAGGATGATAGCTATTATCATCTGTTGCGTATAATGGGCGTAATACTTTTGCTGCCAATATATGAAGTGCTTCCAGCACATTTGATTTTCCGCCACCATTAGGGCCATAAATGGCAGATACCGGCAAATACAATTCCCCATCCTTGTCTTTGATTACTCTATCTTCGTGTTCTGATATAGCAGTAGCCTGCATATCAAAAGTCATTTCATCCCTAATACTTTTGAAATTTTTAACAGTAAATTGACATAGCATGATATCCACCTCCAATGTTTATATCCTTATTATACCGCTTTTTCCTTTTTTGCAAACACTATTCGAGATATTTTCTCAAATATGTGCTTATAATTTTATTTTTAAGACTAAATTAAAACGAGTTTAGTCATAGACCAAAAACATAAATCATAAAATAACCTGCTTTTTTACTCGTTAAAAAGAGCCACTCAGATCGAATGGCTCTCACTCCCTGCACATGGCATCTTCCGTTGCGCTGCCTTATTTGCGATAGTAAAACCACCTCCCGTACACGTTCCTTACCCCTTTGTCCACCATAACTATGAAAATGAAATAGAAAATAGTCCTCTTTTTTAACCTCATATCATTTCTCAAGCCTACTCCATTTGGCTCATTAAGTGCTTCATTTTCGCTTTTGCCTGTTCCCTGCGAAAACTCTCGCCAGAAAAATGGATAGGCAGACACATTTCAAGCAAGCGGTCATAAATCTAGGCATAAGCTGTTTTCTCCGCCTTTTCCCGGTCTTTGGCAATCCAGTAGCGGATAGTGGCGGCATGGCTCTGGTACTTCTTCCCACTGGAAGCGATATACCGGGAAAAACGCTCGATATAGTCCTCACATTCTGCCGGATATTCCGCTTTCAGTTCGCTTAGTTCCTTGTCTGACAGGAAAATATTCTGATATTTTCCATATCCGGCGGGGGCGGGTGGTCTGTCCGGCAACGGCTCAACAAGCCCCAGCTTCAAGAAAATCTGCAAAGCCCGTTCCACTGTGCCGACTTGCTGGCGGGTAAGGGTGGCAATCATCTGGGCAGTGTATGGGATATGCTCGTCAAGCTGCAATTTCCCGCCGTTTTTCAGGGATTTTAGGTACAGCTTCAGGTAGTAATATTTGCGGTTATCTGCCATTTTCTAACTCCATTCTGGCTCGCTTGGATATAAAGGGCGGACAGTCTATGATGATTGCCCGGAAACTCTGCTTACAGGGGCGGCGGCACTTGCGGCAGAGGGGATTGTAGGTGATACGGTTGCGGTCATTGAGTAAAAAAGCCCATTCCTCTTTCCGCTTCTTGCTCATTCGTGGCATGGCTGCTCCTTCCGGGTAATAACAGAGCACAGGTGTTCCGGCATTGATATTTTCATATACCGTTTTGGCCACAGATAGAGGGAGATTAACGCAGCCATGAGAACCATTGGCTTTGTAAATCGTTCCTCCGAAACTGGTGCGCCAGTATCCGTCATGCATTCCGATATTTCCATTAAACGGCATCCAGTATGTGCTGTGATGTGAGGTTCATCTCCACATAGGTATTTCCAAAATCTGGTCCATCATGACTGGCTGCTGTCTGCAGATAAACCGGCTCCCGTTCCTGGCTAGCCCCGGATTGTATGATTCCAATCAGCGCCTCTATCTCTGATTTCTTATCAATCATCCAGCCATAATGTCCTTTTGTGATGGAAACAACCTGTCCATAAGAAGTTTCCAATTTTTTAGTGCAATAAGCCGTATTATATTTTACCGATAATTCCCGGACATATTCTTCCACCTTGCTCCGGTCAATCGTAACATCTCCCTTATGGTCCGTATCCAGCCATTGGACAATGGTACTGCCGTCCAGGACTTCCCTTTTGCTCCCAAAACAATATGTTACCCTTATATCCATATACGGCTTCCATTTCTCCATCTGATTGGCCAGAATCACTATTTTTTTACCATCCCCATTTTTCTTTAGGGGAGTTTTTTTACACCCCCTTCATTGACCATATCCTGTCCCCTATCACACCATATGCTTATCCGCAAAATTCATATACTGGTTCCAATCATACTCGTCCATATCATGGTCCCCGGTTTTATGGTGATGCCCCATACTGCCTTCATGAAGCGGGTTTTCCGGCAGGGGCGGTTCCTGCCGGTCCAGCCCTTTAAGACCGAACAGCCCATAGACGGGCGACGCCTGTACCAGGGATTCAAACTCAGAAGCAGGGTCCGCCCAGCTGTCATTGGTCTTTGTTGACGTGTATACCAGCCTGGGCGCCATCAGTGCTACCAGGAAATGCTGGTCAAAGGGCATTTCCTCCTCATGTCCCGCATATTTCTGATAATTCTTCGCAAACCAAAACGGGAAGCGGTTCAGGATCTGGCTGATGCTCTCTCCTGTTTTTCCCCGGGAAATCGCATCCCCGCTGTTTCCCGAACAGCTGCTGACAGCCATTGCAAAACGCTCATCCTGGGCCCCGCACCACAGGGCTGTCTTGCCTCCCCTGGAATGGCCTACCACGGCAGCCCTTTTCTCATCTATGAGGGGCTCTGTCTCAAAGTAATCCATCACCCGGCTTGCAGCCCATGCCCACACCGTAATGGTCCCCCATGCATCGTCCGGGCGGGAATCCTGGTATTCCGGAAACAGCCGGTGAAAACCAATGGAAAATCCCTCCTCATAATCCGGGGCCACCTCCTGGGTCCTGAACACGGCGCATGCATAACCTCTGGAAATAATGGTTTCAGCCGGGTAGAAGGAACTGTAAAACTCCCTTGCCGGGTCACAGTTCATTGTGCCCCTATTGCAGATTTCCACAAAAGCCGGAACCGGTTTATCCGCATTGGCGGGAATGAACACCTCGAAGGTGAAGATAAAATTCCGGTCCCCGCGGATTGCCTCAACCTCCACGGTCTTACGGACCGCCCGTCCGTTCATGATTTTCCCGCCCTGCCTGACAGCGGCCACACGTATGTTGATCTGCACGTCGCCCATATCCGGGAGACATCCATACTCTTCCTTTCTCAAAATCCCTAAAATCTCCGGTCTGCGTTTTCCTGTCCAGTCCTCTGCGGTTTTCACCTCTGTTCCGTCAAGACAGGTAAATAACGAGGGGACATTCCTCTTGTTTTCTGGTATATGTATCATTTAGGATTCTCCTTTTTCTTATATTCATTTCATTCCTGCAAACAGCCTGTGCATCTTAATTCCAATTTTCAGACACGCCTTAGGCTTCCGCCTCCGCCGCTGCCTTTGCATTCTCCTGGGCCTTATGCATTGCATGCAGCACCAATGCCACGGCAATGACTCCGTTTGATATGATGGTACGGAAATATTCCCCCACCTGGCTGTCATTGAAAATCTTTGTACCGGCAGCCGGGGCCAGCAAAAACAGCAGCTGGAACAGGACCACTCCGATAAAGGCCTGTTTTACATTGGCCCGGTCAATGGACGCGCCCCCCACCAGCAGTGCGGCGATGGAGAAGGTTCCCACATTCTGCTGCGCCGTATAGGTGCTGAAGGTACCCATGTTCTGCAGGAAGGCAAACTGCCCCCAGGATGCCAGGACCGTGGAAAATATGGTTGCAATGATACGTATTTTGTTCACATTGATACCCGCGGACTCCGCTATGTGGATATCGTTCCCAACGCTCCTGAAATCCTGCCCCAGCTTTGTGTTCATGACAAACTGGCACAGCAGGCTCACCAGCAGGATAAAAATAAGTGTAATGACCGGGATGCTGCATCTGCGGATGACGGCCGAGGTCACCGGAACCACCAGCAGCGCTGCCAGCAGGATACCCAGACAGGCCCATCTGGCAATCTGCTTCACACGCCCTGCTTTCTGTTCCTCATCCTTTGATTTCCAAAGCCGGAATCCGGTATAGGCAGTGAATATGGCAAAACCGATGATGCACACAGTGGAAAGCGGCAGTTTATACGCCGCATCCAGGGCGCCCTTCATCCCTTCCTGCAGGTTCAGGGTGTCCTTTACCCCAATGCCCGTGCTGATACTCAGCTGGTCATCCCAGAACGGAATCACGGTTCCCAGAAGCACCAGGAATATAAGCAGATATATGCCCTGGCCGAAATAGCCCGCAATCATGCCGGTAATCATTTCCTGGCCCCTTGTCCTGTTAAATAACCTGCCCAGAAGATAGCCGCAGAGCACGGAAACCGCCGTACACATCAAAAGCGCCGCCCCAATACCGGCCGCGCCAGTAAGCCGCCAGTGGGTCACGAAGATAAGGGCTGCCTGTGCGCTCATGGCCCCCACCACAATGCCGAAGTTCAGTCCCATACCGGTAAGGATGGGTATGATAAGGGCCAGGACCATGATACTGTTCCTCATGACACGGTTAATCAGGTCGCTGGCAACCACATAGGGATTCTGTCCCGCAATGGTATATGCCGCAATACACAGCATACAAAAGAATAAAACCACAATATTTTCTGAAATCCATTTTTTCATCTGATTCATTTTTGCCTCGAGCCCTTTCCTAACGCGTACAGAATAATACCATTGCTAATAATCATCCTTACAATATCCGAAATATTGCTTTCCGGCAAAATAACATTGGCCACCGGCAGGGACAATGTGAGCAGCCCCTGGAAAATCATGACTCCAAACAATACGTTAAAAATAGATGCTTTTTTATTGGAAGCCCCGCCTATGAGCACTGCGGCCACTGCGGAAAATGACATCATTTTCGGCGAATCATAAAACTGCAGGAACCCAAAACTCTGGGCATAGACCAGGATTCCGATACCGCCAAGGACCGTGGACAGGGTAATGCCCCATATCCGCATCCGGTCAACATTGATTCCGTTGGCCCTGGCAAGTCCGGGGTTCTGTCCCGCTGTCTCTTATACACATCTCCGAGCCCACGAGACATGCGCAGA
>ERZ652156.689-NODE-689-length-10206-cov-10.756_pt1 | contig 10206 bp, 10 predicted proteins | sample MGYA00514760_ERZ652156 | MGnify/ENA metagenome assembly ERZ652156
CAAGGCTATTCGTCGGCAGCGTCAGATGTGTATAAGAGACAGACCTGTACCCGTACCTTACGTTCCCTGGCCCTTGTCTGGTCCATATCTGAAAAATAGATACGCCCGAATTCTCCCAGCGTCATCTCCCCCTCAACTAACGGAATGGTCTCAGAACGGCCCAGCAGCACGGAACGCAGATGACCATCCGTGTTCAGGAGCCATTCTGACTTCTCATCCCTGAGTTCCATTGCATTCTTTGTGTGGATTGGTCCCGGATGAAGATACTGGCCTTCATTCTGGCAGGTGGGGAACAGTTTCTCCATGGCATTGACCATATCCTGCAATATCAATGGCGTGTGCCAGTAGGTTACATCCTCCGAGTCCTCCTGAATGAATACACAGCAGCTTGTATGCTGTGAGAAGACATTCACCAGCCCGTTGCGTATGCCTGACTGTTTCACAATATCCTGTACCTTTTCCGTCACATCCTCAAAACTTACCCTCCTGTCTGTCTCAACAGGAATGATTTCATGATATACCGCCATCATCATCCTCCTTATCGTCCTCAGTCCTGGCCTGGGCGTGCCTGATGCCGGGCAATCCACGCAGCTGCCACGGAGGCAATCATTTTCTCCATCATTTCACATGGATTGTCTGCCTTCATGATACCGCTGGTGGAGCCGGTTGCATCCGCTCCTGCTTTTATGACCTCATATACATCCTTTTCATCACTGATTCCTGCGCCGTGCAGTATCATCATCCCAGGCGCCACCCTGTGCACTGCCTGGTTAATCCTGGCTATCTCCTCCATGTCCCCGGGTCCCCTGGCGCCTTTTCCAATCAGTCCCGGGGCTTCTGCCAGTATCATATCAGGGCCTAGGGAAGCAGCTGCCGCTGCCTCCTGCGGCGTTCCCGCACACACCAGCGCAGCCAGCCCCACTTCCCCTGCCCTTTCAACCGACCTGCGGATTTCATCCAGGGTTAAGGGCCTCTCCGCATGGTTTAGCAGGACTCCCACCGCACCTGCCTCCTTAAGTGCTTCCGGCAGCACGGCCCCTATCCCCTTGCCAGGATAGACCGGGTCCATATGCTGGGCAAATACCTTGATGCGGCTGGTGGCTTCTGCTATGGGCCGGATATCCGTGTACTGGGCTGAAAAAATAATATCCACCTGGTACTTCCTGCTGGCCCGGTCCGCCGCCACGGCCAGTTCCAAAGCCTTCTTTCCATATATGTATGTCTTGGGACCTATTTCAAAAAATGGTTTCCTGATTGTGAAGCCTTCCATATTGTAAATCCTTCCCTTATCTTATATCTGCAGGTCCGACAATTCTTTTATACAATCAGCTTCCTTAGGAAATCAGCCGTTTCAGGCAATGTCACCGCCGGATCTCCGCAGGTGCTGCACTCCAGGTTCACAAACCCCTTGTACCCCACTTCCTTAAGCGCATCAAAGCAGGCCTTCCAGTCCGTCATCCCATATCCCGGAAGCAATCGGTTGCTGTCGCCCAGATGGACATGTTTTATGTATTCCCCTGCATACAGGATACTTTCCCTGTAATCCGTCTCCTCAATGGACATATGGAAGAAATCCGCCAGGACACCGGCCTCCTTTAAGCCAAGGGACCCAACTATATCCCTGCAGTCCCTGATGCTGTTTAAATAGGGACTTTCGTAGCGGTTGATTCCTTCCAGGAGCATTTTCCCTTTTGTGCCTTTTAAAGGTTCCGCCAGTTCCCGGTACATCTCACAGAACTCCTGTTCCTCCTCCTTTCCCATCTTTGCATATGGATGAAAAAGCGGCAGCGGGGACTGTGGGCCATATTCGAATTCAAGCTCAGTCACAGCACCAATCTCACCGCTGATCCTGGCAGCCAGCTTGTACATGTCCCTGCTCTTTTTCCTTATGTCAGGGTCCCTGTCCATCAGATGCCCATATATCCCATCTCCAAAAGCAAACTCACAGGGAACCACTCCTGTGCATTCCTCCAGGGATAAAAGCTCCTGGTACAATTCCTGGTTCCAATCCACATAATCCACAAAAACAGCAATTCCTTCATATCCCCACCGGCTCAGGTTCCTGGCCTTTTCCGTAAGGCTCTTTCCCGGAACCATGGTACTGGTACACGATAATCTCATGAATCTCCCTCCTAATTTACAACGTTGTAATTATTAATCAAAAAATTTTGGCTCATTGAGCCTCCGTTCAAATATTTCAAACGTTGTAATTATCATATAATTGCATGTCGTATTTGTCAATAGATTTTTATTTTTTCTTACTATTTTGTGCACTATGCTTTATTTTCTACCATATTTTCGTGCAAATAGCAGAAGTATCCTTGATTATAATGGATTTACAACTGGTATATTTTCAAAAGTTTTGAATATTCTATAAAACGACTATTGACAACGTTGTAATAAAAGTGTAAGCTGAAACCAATGAAATCATGTTACCATAACCATGTTACATAAATAACAAAGGAAAGGGGTGAATTTATGTATTGCAGCAGATGAATCTGCACAATACATTCATCTTATGGCCGATACAGCTTCTAATAAACCTGTTACAATTAAATCCATTGCCAAGGAACTGGGAATATCCTTCTCCACTGTCTCCAAGGCCCTTAACAACAATCCCCTGGTCAAGGAGGAAACCCGCAGACTGGTCCTGGACACAGCCAAGGAAATGGGCTACACCCCCAATTCCCTGGCCAAGGGCCTTCGGAGCAATTCCACCAAAACCATTGCCGTTATTTTCAATGATATTGAGAACCCTGCCCTGACTTATATTTTCCGCAATATCTCCATCGAAATGGCCAATCACGGATATACCACCATGATATTTGATTCCCAGTTCAGTGAGAAACAGGAACTTGCCAATATTTTAACAGTCTTATCGCGGCAGCCGGACTTTGTCATATTGGAGCCAACCACCACCAACCCCGAGAACCTGAACCTGCTCTCAGGCATTACCCAGAAGCTCATCCTCCAGGGCGCCCGCTATGAATCAGTAAACTGCCACCATGTGCATGTGGACTATGCTCAGGGAGGTTATATGGCTGCCTGTGAAATGCTCTCCAAAGGCCATCGGGACTGCCTGGTCATCACCACTCCCCTGACCATCCCCATCAGCAGCCAGTTTGTCATTGGAATCAAACGGGCGTTTGAGGAGTACGGGGTTCCCTTCCATGACAATATGATAAAGGACACCTGTAACTCCTCCATCATGGGCGGATTCCAAATCATGAATGAACTATGGGACCATGAACTGGGTTGTTTCAGCGTGCCGTTCACAGGGGTCCTGACTTTTGATGATACACTGGCCCACGGAGTCTATAAGGCAGCGTCCCAGTTCGGCCTGCGGGTGCCTGAGGATATCAGCGTCATTGGATTCGATGATAATCCTCTGTCGGCATTTTCCATGCCTCCCCTCACCACCATCCATCTTCCCAGGGAAAAAATGGCGGAAAGCTGCATCAGCATATTAAATGCTGTCCTGCTTGAAAACAGGACCGATACCTGCGTGTTCTCCCTGGAACCGTACCTGGTTAAACGAAGCTCTGTATATAATCTTTATAAGAAGAAATAATGCGGGGGCTGGTCAGCGCCCCATCATCATGTTACAGGAGGATTTGGGTTATGAACATTATTTCCATTGATTTAGGCACCACCAACATTAAAGTCTCGGTCTATGACCAAAAGCTTCACCTGATTGCCACTCTTTCAGAAACCGTCCAGTATGACAGGAATGGGAACTTTGTGGAATTTGACAGCGACAGATATTTTCATTCCATCGAAGATATGATACGGAAGGCTGCCAGCACAGGGAAGGATGCCAATGCAGAGGATGTTGTACAGATCATACTGACAGGACAGGCCGAGTCCCTGATTCTCCTGGGTCAGGACAAACAGCCCATCCATCCGGCCATCTCATGGATGGATATGCGTTCCGGCAAAGAGTGCGCCCAGCTGTCTGGGCATTTTCCAGCTGACCTGTGCTATCGTACCACCGGACAGCCGGAACTGATTCCCACCTGGCCCATTACCAAGATGCTGTGGATGCGGGAACACAAACCTGAAGTGTTTAGGAATACGGCCCATTACCTTCTTTTAAAAGATTATATCATATTCCGGCTTTGCGGCCGTATGGCCGGTGATTATTCCATTTACAGCTTTTCACATTATTTTGATATTATCCGGAAATGTTACTGGGAGGACATCTTAAGCTTCTGCGGCGTGAACCTGTCACAGCTTCCGGAGCTGCTGCCGCCATGCAGCATTGCGGGAACGCTGCTTCCAGAACTGGCCCATGGCAATGCGGGCCTTACTTCTGACACAAAGATTAACGTAGGGACACTGGACCATTTTGCCGGAATGATTGGAACCGGCAATATCCAGGAGGGACTGGTCAGCGAGTCCGCAGGCACAGTGCTTTCCATTGCAGCCATGGTCCGTGAACCCCTCTTTGACGACACCCGCCTGCCGCTGAACTGCGGTCCGTTTCCCGGAACTTACGTATTGCTGCCTGTATGCGAAAGCGGCGGGTTCAGTTTGGAATGGTATCGGAATACATTCCTGAAGGACGTATCATTTTCCCAGATAAACCAGATGATTGAGGCGCGTCCGGACAAGGTTCCCCCGGTATTCCTGCCATATCTTACCGGCGTCAATTCACCTGACTTTAATGAAAATGCTTCCGGCGTTTTCTTTGGGCTCCATGCATCCCATGACCAGTATGACCTTGCCCTGGCAATCATGGAAGGTGTTGCCTGCCTGTTAAAAAAGAACCTGGATTACATGATAAGGTCCGGAATCCCTGTCAGCAAAATCATATCCACTGGCGGAGGCGCCAAATCCCCGCTCTGGACCCAAATCAAGTCCGACATCACAGGGCAGGTAATCGAGGTACCGGAAAATGAAGAAGCCCCCTGTCTGGGAGCCGCCATTATCGGTGCTGTTTCGGAAGGTTTCTTCCCTTCTTATGAAAATGCGGTTAAGGAATGCGTTTCCATCAAAAAGAGATATGAGCCTTCCGGCCATGAAAAATATGAGAAAACATATGAAGTGTTTGAAAACGTGTATGATGCACTGGCCGGGGCTTACCGGATGGATGCAATCAGGCGGGAGCCTGGCCCGAATCATTAAAGTAAAATCAATCCGTTCCGTAAACCACCCATATCCGTTTTCGGCTAGAGCGTGTTTGATAATTGCTGCATAAATTTTTCAATAAGCAGTGCCTGATATCTGCATCAGAGGCGTGTATGTGAATCTAAAGTGGATAATGGGTACTGCTTACTGCATTACTTGCGCATAGATGTACTGGAGTGGATAAGGAATGCCGTATATGGGCGGTCGTAATGGTACCCCAGTTTTTCTGCCAGTGCGGCCGATTCCAGATTGTGCGCATCCCAGCTTGGATATATACCGCGGGCAAGGCATTCCAGAATCAGCCTGGCGCCGCATGCATATGCCAGGCCCATGCGCCGGTATTCCTCCCGGGTATCGATTTCTATCTCAATCCCCTCCTGATAGGCAGTATAGGAGGACGCGCCGGAAACCGGCTGTCCGTCCTTTAACGCCACGACTCCCAGCCCAAGCCTTTCATACATTCCATAATCCGGGTATTGGGAAACCAGGTCCCGGCTCCAGGCGTTTGATTTGCACATGTTATATATATCCTCATCAATCATCCTGATGGTAAAACCAGGCGGAAGTGACGAAGCCGCCTGTCGGAGTTTTGACTGGTCAAATACATCCGGCTCTTTTTTAATTGCATGGCGGGTTATCTTTTCTGCCTTGGTTCCGTAACACGATTCAATCAGACCGGACCAGCTGTCATTTTGAGGTACCATTATGACTTCGTCATGGCAGCAATCCGGTCTGTACAGAACCAAATCACGGTTTGGGACTCCTGCCAAAAAGCAGAAATCCCCCAGAACAGCCATTGCTGACATGGGACGTTCCCCATTGTCCCCATAGATTGACCCCATTATCCCCTGGAGGCAGGACCAGATCATGGTTTCATTCCAATGGGCAAAAAGCAGATTGGCTTTTTGCGGGATGTCCAATTTAATAATCATGATACCACTTCACTCCTTCTTTTCACAGGCCCACTGCCTGCATTGTTCTAACTTAGGCGCCGGGTCAAATCCTTCTTCTACTCCCATGGTTGACAGCATTTCACAGGGGAACCCATCACATTCCCCGCAATGGTCCAAACCCTTGGATTCACAGCATGATTTGACGCCGCAGACGCCTCCCCAGAAAGGTGCATCCATATTGATACACCCCTTGCAGTTAACAGCCTGTTTCCTTCCGCATGAATCACAGCATACCCCACATCTTGACTGAAACATTGTTCATTCCTCTTTTCTCTTCGTATTTTTGCTTGGAAACTCCTCTTTGTGTATGTTTTTTCCTTACATAATAAGAGATGACACTTTTAAGCAAAAGTCCCGGACAGTACGGGTTTTATATTAATATCATGAGGAGGCCGGCTCATACAGCAATGCGGCTATCTTCTCAAACCATTCCTGTGGAGGTCTCTGTTCCGGCAGATGATGATAATAGTAAAGCATTTTCCTGCCAGTTTCAGGGTCGTGGACATATCCCTTTTCCTGATAATCCAGATATTCTTTCTTTTGCCTGAGTTTTTCCTGGAACGTATTCCTATCCTTCATGAACTCAATCCAGGCCGTGCATTGGCAGGGATTATGGATATCCATGAAGCTGCAGTGGTCACTGAAAAATGATTCCAGGTTCATCCTGGCACGGTACAGCAGCCCCTTGGCTGCTTTGGGTGTCAAATCAAGGATTTGCGCTGTCTCATTGATGGATATGCCAAACATATCAATCAATGAGAAAACCATCCTCTGGTTCAATGTCAGTTTCCGCGTCATGGCAAGGAAACAGCCGTCCCGCAGGTTAGCAACTTCCTCCGCCGCCTGGATTTCATCAATGGGCAGCGGACTGGGGTCCACCAGGAATTCCCCATCATGCTCCAGCTCATCCATACTCTCTGCGTAACCCATGGCTCCACGCTTTTCTTTCCTTATCATCATGCGGAATTCGTTGATGCAGATGGTGCGGAGCCATGATTTGATGGCGCCCTCGTCCTTTACCGCAGAAATGTGGGCCCAGGCCTTAATGAAAGTTTCCTGGGCTAAATCCTCTGCTTTGTCCGGGTTGGCTGAGAGTTTGAGGGAAAGGTTGTAGATATAGGAGGCGTATTGGGTGATGATTGATTCAATGGTGAGGGGGGTATGGTTGTCCATTTATGGTTCCTTTCCATTTTGTTGGAGGGTTTTTTGTTTTTTTGGGGGGATAAAGGGTGGGCTGTGGTTGTTCTTTTCTACAATATATAACTTATTAGGGGAAATGTCTATTCTTTTTCATTTGGGGGAAGGAGAGCCAGGACAGGCGAGCGGGAGGGGTAAGTGAATCTGTTATATTTTAAATATGTCCAAATAATGGATAATAAAAAACGCACTTCTCCAGCCGGTTCTGCGGAGTGAATAATCCGGGGTGAAATCCATCACCTGTCCGGTGTATGGAAATCACCAATCCGTTTAGATGGGAATCGCGTTTCCGTTAAAAAGGAAATCGCTTTATCTATAAAAACCTTATAATGAGGTCATGCACCTGTTGGTGTAAATTCGTTATAAGGAGGTCACACTTATGACCAAGTACAGAGAAATCATTCGCCTTACCGGCCTAGGATTCTCACAACGCGATATCATGGCTAGCTGTGGTGTCGCACAGAAAACTGTCGTCAAGGTTCAGAAACGTGCCAAAGAATTAAATCTTTCATGGCCGCTTGATGATGCAATGACTGACACAGAGCTTCAAAGGCTCATGTTCTCCAAGGAGAACAAGGTATCACCTAACAAGCGGATACCTGACTACGCTTACATCCACAAGGAACTGCTCCGCAACGGAGTCAGCAAAAAGCTTCTGTGGACAGAATACATGGAAGACTGCCGTGCCAACGGTGAGGAACCGCTCATGTATTCCCAGTTCTGCTATCACATCCAGCAGGATGAGCAGAAGCGGCGTGCTACCATGCATATCAACCGCAAACCCGGCGAACAGGTTGAAGTAGACTGGGCAGGAGCTTCTGCAACAGTCATCGACCCGGATACCGGCGAGATTATCAAAGCTTACATATTTGTTGGCGTAATGACCTACAGTCAGTATGCATATGTGGAAGCATTTCTGGATATGAAGCAGAAATCATGGATTAATGCTCATGCCCATATGTACGGATATTTTGGCGGTGTCGCCAGAATCCTCGTACCGGATAACTGTAAAACAGCAGTTGTTCACAATGGTGGATTTAAAGACCAGCAGATCAATGAAACCTATCAGGAAATGGCCGGACACTATGGCACCGCTATTATTCCGGCGCGTGTCAGGGCACCCAAGGACAAGCCGAATGCTGAGGGAACGGTAGGAAACATATCTACCTGGATCACAGCAGCACTTCGGGATGAACAGTTCTTCTCCCTTGCCGAATTAAACCGGGCAATCAGAGATAAGCTAGAACTGTTCAACCAAAGGCTCTTTCAGAAGAAAGAGGGTAGTCGGCGAAGCTTATTTCTTGGGGAAGAAAAACCATTGCTGGTACCATTACCTGCTACCCGTTTTGAACTGAGTGACTGGAAAACAGCCACCGTCCAGTTCAATTATCACATATCTGTAGACGGAATGCTATACTCCGTTCCGTATGAATACATCAAAAAGAAAGTTGATGTGAAGGTAACAGATACCACTATTGAAATTTTCTACAACCATAACCGCATTGCTTCCCATCGGCGTCTGAAAGGGCGCCCTGGGCAATACAGCACAATTACAGAGCATATGCCAGAAGACCACCAGAAATATCTGGAGTGGAACGGTGACCGCTTCCGTAAGTGGGCTGAGCGGATTGGTATAAATACGTACACTGCAGTTAATGCGATATTAACCTCCAAAGGTGTGAAACAGCAGACCTATCGGAGCTGCATGGGGCTTCTAAAGCTTGCTGAGAAATACTCAGATGCATTGCTTGAAGCTGCCTGTAAAAAGGCATTATCCTATACAGCATCGCCAAGTTACAAGAGTATTAAAAACGTCCTTGTAATAGGTTCTGTTAAACAAGAATCAGAAGCATCTGAATCCAAGAACACACAGAAAGCACACGGCATCACAGGAGGTGCCGACTACTATCGGAGGTAAACGCATATGACTAATCAGAGTACAATAGATAAACTAATTGAAATGCGCCTTACTGCAATGGCAGACGCATTCCGCAGCCAGCTGGATAATCCGAAATTTAAGGAGATTTCTTTCGAGGATCAATTCGGAATGATGATAGATATCGAATACAGCAGCCGCAAAAGCAATCGTCTCAGAAGATTGGTTAAGAATGCCGGATTCGATCAGCCGGAAGCAAATATTATGGATATCAACTACACTTCCGGACGCAAGCTGAACAAGGAAATGATTCACAGACTTGCCACTTGCGAATATATATCTGAACACAGGAATCTATTTATTACCGGTGCTACAGGCTGTGGTAAAACCTACATGGCCTGTGCCTTTGGCATGGAGGCCTGTAAGCAGTATTATAACACCAGATATATCCGCCTTACGGATCTGCTCATGGATCTGGAAATAGCACGGACGGATGGTAATTATAAAAAAGTCATGGCAAAATATGCTAACCCCGTTGTTCTGATTCTGGACGAATGGCTTTTACTCAAGCCGACAGATACAGAACAAAGGGATATCTTCGAATTGCTCCATCGGAGGCGTAGGAAATCATCCACGATTTTCTGTTCTCAGTATGGCTTCGAAGAATGGTATGACCAGCTTGGTGGCGATGCAAGTCCACTTGCTGATGCAATCATTGATCGCATTGCTCATGACAGCTACCGAATCAACATCACAAGCATCGATACAGCTCATGACATCTCCATGCGAGAGGTATATGGACTGGACAAAACATTACGCGAGTAATCTCGCATAAGATGATTTCCACTTTCCGGACATCTGATTTCCAGATTTCCGGAAGTGCGATTTCATCGCACAAGAATATTCAACCGGAATTTGAATTGAAAACGAAAAGATGTTTTGTAAGCGCCAAGTATTAGGGTGGCTGGCGCTTTGCTACCAAATGCTCCATAATAGTAGATAGCTAGATGCAGGCATGTTACTCTGGAATACAATATATCCCATTCTCAG
>ERZ652156.690-NODE-690-length-10200-cov-9.5586_pt1 | contig 10200 bp, 8 predicted proteins | sample MGYA00514760_ERZ652156 | MGnify/ENA metagenome assembly ERZ652156
ATGAAACGCTGTTTTTTACCTCAATGGCGTAAGTATAGTCAATCTCTGTTTACAAAATCGCCAGAACAGGTCCATTCACTTCAGGATTTACCCTTCTTTGACCTCAGCTTACGAGGACAGTTTCCCTTGCAGGCCAAAATGTCTGGCCGCGTTCCGCCATCTGCAATAATTCGTCACACGGCGTAAACCGTGGACCATATTGCGAAGCCAGACGTTGCAGGATAGCAACCACTTCACCCGCGCCGAGCGTATCCATGTAACGGAACGGGCCGCCAAGGAACGGCGGGAAACCAATGCCAAATACCGCGCCGATGTCACCATCGCGTGCACTCTTAATCACCTGCTCATCAAAGCAGCGCGCCGCTTCATTGAGCATCATCATCACGCAGCGCTCAGCGCACTGAACGGCGGACAGTTTTCCCTGACCTGTGGTCGAAATGAGTCCATATACCGAAGGGTCGACCTGTTTCCTGCTTTTACGCCCTTTCGCGCCGTAAAGATAGAAACCGCGTTCATTTTTTCTGCCTTTGCGATCGTCCTTCAAAATCGCAGAAACAATGTTTGCAGGTGGGCTAAAACGATCGCCATATGCAGCTTCCAGCACTGGTATAATTTTAGTGCCGGTGTCTATTCCCACCTCATCCAAAAGTTGGATTGGGCCAACGGGGAAACCAAACTTTACCAGCGCCTCGTCGACGTGCTCAATCTTCTCCCCTTCCGTCAGCAACCGCATTGCTTCATTAATGTAGGGAGCCAGAATGCGGTTGACGTAGAAGCCAGCTTTGTCCGCTACCACAATCGGGGTTTTGCCCTGTTTTTTCGCCAGCTTCACCACGGTGGCAACAGTTTGCGGACTGGTAGTCGCGTGCGGAATAACTTCCACCAGCGGCATTTTTTCAACCGGGCTAAAGAAGTGCAGCCCAATCACCTGCTCAGGACGCGCGGCTTTCGCCGCGATATCGCCAATCGGCAATGACGACGTATTGGAGGCAAAAATGGTATGCGGGGCGCAATGTTGCTCAACGTCTGCCACCATCTGCTGCTTAAGCGCCAGATCTTCAAACACGGCTTCAATCACCAGATCGCGGTGAGCAAAACCGCTGTAATCCGTCGTACCGGAGATCATCGCCAGGGTTTTGTCGCGCTCGCTTGCCTTGATATGGCGGCGCTTGACCTTTTGATCAAGGTTCTGCCAGCTGTACTGTAGCGCGTGATTGATCCCCTTAGGATTAATGTCTTTGATTCGTACAGGCAATTTGCCTTTGCTGGCGGTAACAAAAGAAATTCCGCCACCCATGAGCCCCCCACCCAGTACGCCAATCGCACGCAGCGGAGCGGGCTGCGCCTCGCTGCCCGGATCTTTTTTCACTTCCGTGCTGGCGAAGAAGATGCTGCGCAGCGCCTGCGACTGCGGCGTCATCGCCAGTTCGCCAAAGGCTTTGGCCTCCGCGGCATAGCCGCTGCTGCTTCCCTGCGACAGCCCGGTCTCGATCACTTCGAGGATCCGCTTTGCCGCCGGGTAATTGCCTTTGGTTTTTTGTTCGGTCTTTTTGCCCACCATGTTGAACAGGAGCGTTCTTCCCAGCGGGCCGGCCAGCACGCGCTCACGTACCGGCAGAGGACGTTTTGCCTGACGCCCTTTCAGCGCAAGCTCAACGGCGGCCTCCAGCAAAATGGACTGCGGCACGACGTCATCGACCAGACCGGCTTTCAGCGCCTGGCGGGCACGCAGCTGTTTACCGGTTAAGATCATCTCCAGCGCCGTGCTTACGCCCACCAGGCGCGGCAGCCGTTGCGTTCCGCCGGAGCCAGGCAGCAGGCCCAGCTGCACTTCCGGCAGACCCAGAATCGTTTTCGCATCGTCGGTGCAAATCCGGCTGTGACAGGCCAGCGCCAGCTCAAGCCCGCCGCCCAGACAGGCACCGTGGATCGCGGCAATGACCGGGATCGGCAGACCGTTGATCTCCGCCATGACCTGCTGGCCCTGACGCGCAAGCTCTTCGGCTTCCAGAGCGCTTTGCGCCCGGGCGATCATGTTGATATCCGCGCCGGCGATAAAGTTATCCGGCTTGGCAGAGATAAAGACCAGACCACGAATCGCTTTGTTGTCGCGGATCTGCTTTAGCATCGCGCGCACCTGAACACCAAATTCGGCCTTCAGGGTATTCATCTTTTCATCAGGCACATCGATCGTGATAACGGCCACGTTATCGAGGCGAACCGTCAGATTAAATGCAGATGGCATATCCATTATTCAGCCTCCAGAACCATTGCTGCGCCAAGGCCACCCGCCGCACAGGCGGTAACGAGGCCAAACCCGCCGCCACGGCGACGGAGTTCATGTAAAGTTTGCGTGATCATCCTCGCCCCTGTGGCGGCAAATGGATGACCGTAGGCGATAGAGCCGCCCAGCACGTTGAATTTACTTTGATCCACTTCGCCTGTGGCATGGGCGCGGCCCAGCACATCGCGCGCGAAACGCTCGCTTGCCAGCAGCTGTACGTTTGCCAGGGTTTGCGCGGCAAACGCTTCGTGCATATCGATCAGGGTTAAATCAGCCAGCGTCAGCCCCGCACGCTCCAGCGCCAGCGGCGTGGACCACGCCGGACCTAACAGCATGTCCTGCCAGACATCAATTGCGGTGAAGGCATAGCTGCGTAGATAGCCCAGGGGAGTGATGCCCAGCTCCTTCGCGCGGGATTCGGTCATCAGGATCACGGCGGCGGCACCATCCGTCAGCGGCGTACTGTTCGCCGCCGTCACCGTGCCGTGTTTGCGGTCAAACGCCGGGCGCAGTTTGGCGTAATCCGCCAGCGTTGAGGTGCCGCGAATATTGTTATCTTCCGCAAGCGGTTCACGGTAGGGGGGAATATAGGCGGTCATGACCTCGTCGGCCAGCTTGCCTTCCGACCAGGCTTTTGCCGCAAGCTGATGTGAACGATGCGCCAGGGCATCCTGCTGTTCACGCGTAATGCCGTACGTTTTTGCCATCTGCTCGGCGGTATCGCCCATGCGCAGGCCGGTGGAGTATTCCGCGACGGCAGGTGGTACAGGCATGAGATCGCGCAGGCGTAAACGCGAGAAGAGTTTGAGTTTCTGACCCGTCGTGCGGGCTTTATTGGCATCCACCAGGATGCGCGCCAGCTTTTTACTGACCCCAATTGGCAGCACCGAAGAGGAGTCCGCTCCACCCGCAATCCCGGCGCGAATAGTGCCCGCCATCAGGCTTTCAGCGACGTTAGCCACAGCCTGAAAGCTGGTTGCGCAGGCGCGGCTGACGCTGTAGGCATCGGTATGCACGTTCATCCCGGTACCGAGGACGATTTCACGCGCAATATTGGGGGCTTCAGGCATCTGCACGACCTGACCGAATACCAGCTGTTCGATGACCTCAGGCGGAATTTCGCTGCGAGCCAGCATCTCCCCCACTACCATTTTCCCCAGGTCGACGGCCGGTATGCCATGAAACGCCGTTGCCTGACGCGCAAATGGCGTGCGCAATCCACTGACTATGGCAATGCGATCGCCCTGACGGGTAATAAGCGGTAATGCCTGACTCATAACACTCCCCTGTAAAAAATTTTCGCAAACATAAAGTGGTCTGACCTGATAATAGTCTTAACCATTTTTTTACATTCAGCCAATCGGGGAAACGAAAAAGTGCGAGCTAAAACACAGAGAAGAAAAAGAAAATGCCCCTGCATGGCAGAGGCATTTGTGCGGTTTGTTGCCGGGTGCGCAAGGAAAAAGCAAAACGGTAACCCACAGGTTACCGTTTTTAGTGTTTGCACCCTCTCCCGTGGGAGAGGGCTGGGGGTGAGGGCATCAGGCCGCAGAGATTAACGCAGGCCCAGCTGGAAAATCAGCGTTTCTGCTTCGCAGGCGAAGATAAAGTCGATGTCCAGCTTCACGCCGCCTTCCACTTCGGTAAAGGTAGACTTGATTTCACACGGATCGGATTCAACGTCACGCGCACGCTTGCTCAGCGCAGTCAGGGTCTCTTCCGCTTCGGCACGGTTGGTGAATACACGGCTGTAAGAGGCGGTGCAATCGGTGTTGTCCATGATGGTCCCAACATCCATACAGCAGCAAACCGGGGTTTCATCAGCACTGCATTTACTCATAGCTCAATTTCCTCTGTATTCGCGCAGCGCGCGAGATAGACACGATGCTGATATTTTACGCCCCGGCGCGGGCGCTCTCCAGCCGTTAATGGCGCAAAATCGGAGAAGTGACCAATATCACACTAAAAAATGATCTAAAACAAAAACCACCCTTTTGGGTGAGTCGTGATGGTCACAATTTTGCCAACCAGATCTCGTTTCACGAAACATGTTTGAAAATATTAATAAACAAACTTGCAACATTCCGGCTGGTCAGACCTATACTCTGGCCACTGGTCTGATTTGTCTGTCATACCTCAGACCCTACACTTCGCGCTCCTGTTACGGTATGTAACAATTATTGAATAAAAATAACTCAATGAGGTTATGGTCATGAGCCAGAAAACCCTGTTCAACAAGACTGCGCTGGCAGTCGCAGTGGCACTCGTCTCCACTTCCGCCTGGTCAGCGGGCTTTCAGTTAAACGAATTTTCTTCCTCTGGCCTTGGCCGTGCGTATTCCGGGGAAGGCGCTATCGCTGATGATGCGGGTAACGCGAGTCGTAACCCCGCGTTGATCATGATGTTCGATCGTCCGACTTTTTCTGCCGGTGCGGTTTATATCGATCCTGATGTCAACGTTTCTGGTAAGTCGCCTTACACGGGTGCGAGCCTTAAAGCAGACAATATTGCCCCAACAGCATGGATCCCAAACCTGCACTTCGTTGCACCTATCAACGAACAGTTTGGCTGGGGTGCATCGGTAACGTCTAACTACGGCCTGGCTACCGAGTTCAATAACAACTACCCGGCTGGTGAATACGGCGGTAAAACAGACCTTACTACGCTGAACCTCAACCTGAGCGGTGCGTATCGCCTGAACGATAACTGGAGTTTTGGCCTGGGCTTTGATGCCGTCTACGCCGATGCGAAGATCGAACGTTATTCCGGGGAACAGACCGCTCGCCTGCCTAAAAACAGCAATAAAATTGCCAGTCTTGAAGGTGATGAGTGGGGCTATGGCTGGAACGCCGGTATCCTGTACGAGCTGGATAAAAACAACCGTTGGGGCCTGACCTATCGTTCCGAAGTGAAAATTGACTTCGACGGCGATTACAAGAGCGGTATCCTGACGCCTGTGAACAATCTGGTTCCAGGTGCGGGCACCACCATTCCTTGGGGAACGTCCAACCAGACCGTTCCAGGTTCACTGTCACTGCATTTGCCAGAAATGTGGGAAGTCTCCGGTTACAACCGCGTTGCGCCACAGTGGGCTATTCACTATAGCCTGGCCTATACCAGCTGGAGTCAGTTCCAGGAGCTGAAAGCGACCGGTACCAATGGTCAAACGCTGTTCTATAAGGACGAAAGCTTCCACGACGCCTATCGTATAGCGTTGGGTACCACCTACTACTACGATAAGAACTGGACTTTCCGCTCCGGTATCGCATTTGACGACAGCCCGGTTCCGGCAGATAAACGTTCCATTTCCATTCCGGATCAGGACCGCTTCTGGTTAAGTGCTGGCGCGACCTATGCGTTGAACGAGAATGCATCCATCGATGCGGGCGTATCTTATATGCACGGTCAGAAAGTGACGTTCAAGGAAGGTCCGTACGAGTTTACCTCTGAAGGTAAAGCCTGGCTGTTCGGTACGAACTTCAACTACGCGTTCTAATCGCGCTGGAATCAAAAAAGGTGAGCATTGCTCACCTTTTTTATTTACTCCGAATCGATATCTTTTAGTTCGTTTTCGATCGCCTTCGCGTTTGGATTCTCTTCCGGCTTCAGCTTGCCGCCGTTGGCAATAAAGTCATGATTCTGGAAGTACGCTTCACGCACCATAATGTACGGGTCAGAAGACTGGCGCAGCAGACCATCGGAGTCGAGCAGTTGCGCGCGGGTTTCAATCCCTTCCACCGTCCATTTACCCACCGACAGCGGCCAGGTCAGCCACGACAGAACCGGATACAGCGTATCCACCATATCGCCGCCATCATCACGGAGGGTGAAACTACCGTAGAACGGTAAATGCACGTACGGACCATACCCGACGCCATAGTGTCCCATCGTGCTGCCGAAACGGTGCGGTTGTTCACGCTGCAGTTTCTGGTTAGCCATACCTGCAACATCAATAAAGCCACCCATCCCCAGAATGGAGTTCAGGAAGAAGCGGGTAAAGTGGACCATCCCCTGATACGGGTCGCCCTGCAGGAAGTAGTTCACCATTACCGCAGGCTCTTCGAGGTTGCTGGTAAAGTTACTTAACCCGTTACGCGCAGGTTGTGGAACATAATCGCGCCATGCTACTGCCACCGGACGAACCACATACGGGTCCAGTACGTTGTAGTTGAAGCTATACATTGAGCGGTTAAATCCTTCGAGAGGATCGGAGCGTCCCGTTTGCTCACCGGAGCTGGCGCAGCCCACAAGCATCGTCGCGCCAAGCGCAAGCGCCGACAGCCGAAGTTTCATAAATATCTCCCTGTTCAGTATGGCTATCGTTGATTGCCATCCGTAACGGAGCCGTTGACGCTCCGTCTGTAAACGTGCAAGCGATTGTAACAGCACGTTTACCGATGTCTATGAGCACAATTACGGGCAGTAACCACCGTGACTCTGATCTCAGCATAGCCTGGCTTTTGGAATTCGTTTCGCTGGCAATTTTATAATGACTTTGAAAGAGATGTATCACCTTTGTTGTCATTGCCGCCAATTTAAGAGCATCCCCACAGGCATCCCGATAAAAGCCGCTACGCTTAACAGAAAGATCAACCTCCGGGAGCAGATATGAAAGATGTAGGCGAAGAAAAAATTGGTGAGAGCACTGAGGAGCTTGAAATTGAAAGCGAGGAGAAAGCGCGCGGCGAGAAGATAGAAATTGATGAAGATCGCCTCCCCTCCCGCGCAATGGCCATCCACGAGCATATACGCCAGGATGGTGAAAAAGAGATGGAGCGCGACGCGATGGCCCTCTTCTGGTCAGCCATTGCTGCCGGACTCTCAATGGGCGCATCTCTGCTTGCGAAAGGGATATTTCATGTGCAGCTGGAAGGCGTACCCGGTGGATTTTTACTGGAAAACCTCGGCTATACCTTCGGCTTTATTATTGTCATCATGGCCCGCCAGCAGCTGTTTACCGAGAACACGGTGACCGCCGTTCTGCCGGTGATGCAAAACCCCACACTCGGTAATTTCGGTTTATTGATGCGGCTCTGGAGCGTGGTTCTGCTGGGTAATATCATCGGCACGGGCATCGCGGCATGGGCGTTTGAATATATGCCGATCTTTGATGAACCCACCCGGGATGCGTTTGTGAAAATCGGCATGGACGTAATGAAAAACACGCCGGTCGAGATGTTCTCAAACGCCATCATCTCAGGCTGGATTATCGCCACAATGGTCTGGATGTTTCCTTCAGCGGGAAGCGCCAAAATTGTGGTGATCATATTGATGACCTGGCTGATTGCGCTGGCGGACACCACGCATATTGTGGTCGGTACCGTTGAAATCCTCTATCTGGTCTTTAACGGTACGCTTCACTGGAGCGATTTCTTCTGGCCGTTTGCCCTTCCGACGCTGGCAGGAAACATTTGCGGCGGAACGTTTATCTTCGCGCTTTTAAGCCATGCCCAAATTCGTAACGACATGTCGAACAAACGCAAAGCTGAGCTTAAGGCACGGGAAAATGATGATAAATCGACAAAAAAATCGACCTGAATGGTGACTCTTTGAGCAGTCAGGCGGCGATGCGCTTAACGCAAAGTGTAAATAAGGCTATACTCGTGCCGCCTCGTCCCCTTAGTTAAATGGATATAACGAGCCCCTCCTAAGGGCTAGTTGCAGGTTCGATTCCTGCAGGGGACACTTTACCCTCCCGCTTTTTCCAGCACATTCGTCTGTCTACCGCCAGAATTCACTGAGCAGAAGAATCCTGTTTTATTTGAGCGTAACGCGTTGCCAGCTGTTTAAGACGCAACTCCAGTTGAGTCTTTTCTGCTTCAGGAAGCGCATCTCCTGCTGGATGCTGTGACAGGCGCCTGAGTTGTTCTTCAGCCGGTATCGTCTGGTTAAATGACTGTATAGTCGAAAAAACTACCGATTTAAGCTCGCTTACCGTGATGTATTTTCCTTTTTGCTCGTCCAGACTACTCAGCCGATGACTCAGTTGCTGAAGCGTCATCATTCCCTGATAGTGGGCGATACGTGACAGCAGGAAGATGTACGGAAGACGGGCGTTGATGCGGCTGTTCGCCGTCGCATCAACGGTGTCGTACAGCGCCGGTTTCTGAGTGGAGTTGGCTGAGAAGAAGCACGCGTAGTCGCGGTTTTTGTAGTAGGACAAAGGAATGAAGCCCAGATTCGCGAATTCGAATTCGCGGGTTTCGGGAATCATCACTTCGCTCGGGATTTTTACCTGATTGCCGGTACCGAGATCGTACAGATGGATAGGCAGGTCCTGAACCGCACCACCAGCCTGCGGGCCACGGATTTGTACACACCAGCCATTATTGATAAAGCTGCGCACCATGTTGGACGCGAAGGCAAACGATGCATTGGTCCACAGGTATTTGTCGTGATCGGGACCTTTGACTTCTTCGACATAGTTGAAGCTGCGAACCGGAACGGTGTCCGGGCCATACGGTAAACGTCCCAATACGCGCGGCATGACCAGGCCGATGTAGCGAGCGTCATCAGTATCGCGGAACGATTTCCACTTGATGTACTCTGCGCGGTCAAAATAATTACCAATATCTTTAATCGCCGCGACGTCTTCCATGGACTCTTTAAGGAAGAATTTCGGGCCTGCTGAGCCGATAAACGGCATATGTGCAGCAGCGGATACCTTAGAGATGTTGCGAAGCAGAGCGACATCCTGAGCTGAAGCATCAAACTCGTAAGCGGAAATCAGTGCCGCAATCGGCTCGCCGCCTGGAGTATCATATTCATCAATGTAGGTGTGTTTATACAGACCACTCTGGATGATTTCCGGGGTATCTTCAAAGTCCTGCCGCAGGTCTTCTTTGGACATACTCAGAAGCTCAATTTTCACGTTCTGGCGAAAATCTGTTTTATCAATCAGTGATTTCACCCCACGCCAGAGGCTTTCGACCGCCTGAAACTCGTCATGGTGCATAACCGCGTCCAGCTGGCGGCTGATCTGGTAATCGAGCTCAGCGATGTGATGATCGATAAGGCTTTTATCCAGTTTTTCGACCTTCGCGCCTGCTTTGGTCAGACATTCCAGAAAGACTTGCATACCTGCAGTCAGACGCTCATCAGCGGTTGCATCTGACATCGCCTGCGCATCTTGCCAGAGGTCTAATGCGCTCAACTCAGAGACAGGATTCAGATTGATTTTCTCAAACAGGGAGGCGTAAACCCCACGCGCAGCAGGACGTTCCAGCACCACGCTTTCACTACCGGCAATATTATTTTGTACAGACATGAGCATTCCTTGTTTAATCCGTTAAAACAGCGTGATGGTTACGATTTTCTTGATGCCAGTGCGGATAGTTCATTTCTCAGTTCAGCACTAAGGGACTGGTCCAGAAGGATTTTTTCCAGCTCTTTTCGGAAAGTCTGGTTATCCAGCAAATTGGCCTTCAGATCGCGAAGCAAGTTGCGCATCGCCAGCATCGCCTTCAGCTGCGGTATCTGAGCAGCCACCTGCTCTGGCGTGAAATCTTTCATGCTCTGGAAAGTCAGCTGAACATTTTCCTCACCACCATCATCAGAGAGCGTATTTTTAACGGTTAGATTAAGTTTTGGGGAGTATTCAGAAAGAACACTGTCGAAATTATTTTTCGTGATGTTAACTTTCTCACGCTCAGATATTTGAGCAGACTCTTTCCCATTACTGAAATCACCCGCAACCAGTAATTTCAGCGGTAATTCCATTTTCTTGCTTGCCCCGCCTGTATGCAGGTCAAGCTTCAGGTTAATACGTGCCTTAGGCACCTCATTCTGAAAACTGTCAGCCATCTCATCATCCCTCTTTGTTTTTGCTACGCCAACTTCACGGTATCGTTCTTGATGCGCAATATTAGAATAATGATCGATGCAAAATCAAATACACAGATCATTTATCCGCAATG
>ERZ652156.697-NODE-697-length-10085-cov-12.4938_pt1 | contig 10085 bp, 6 predicted proteins | sample MGYA00514760_ERZ652156 | MGnify/ENA metagenome assembly ERZ652156
AGAGACAGACAACCGTTACCTTTGGCACGCTTGCATTGGCATATGCATAGGTAAGGCGCGCCGCTGCCTTGGCAATCCTTCTCTCGCTGCACTTCTTAGCCTTGTAGCCCTTAACGTTCACAAGGGTAAGTACAGGAATGTTGAAGGCGTCACAGAAATTGATGAAGTCCGTTGCCTTATCACAGCCCTTGCCGGACAGTACGGCCTCAAACTCTTCCTTCTTCTCACCGTCTTCATAAACCTCGGTGCGGTTTGCAACGCAGCCAATGGTTGTCCCATTCAGGCGGATGAAGCCGGTTACCATGCAGGGTTCATAAGCTTTCTTAACTTCCATAAAGAAATTATTGTCAGAAATCATGGACAATGCCAGAGCCGTATCCCCTGTGCATGCACCCAGGTTCTCACATATGCGGTTTAAATCATCCTGGCACTCGCCATAGGACATATCATCTTCATTATTGGATGGCAGTATGGATACCAGGCTGCGTATCTGGGACAGGATAGAGGCTTCGTCCCCTGTAAAATCAGCCAGACCTGACTCCCTGGCCTGGAATTCAGCTGAGGAAGTGTCACATTTTTCCTTGTAGTTCCCATCAATTGCATTCGGTGCATTGACAAACAGCCTGCCGGACTTCTCTTCCATAAAGGTGAAATCCGTAATGCCTGCAGATACCGCCATGCCGCCGCCGCAGGTTCCAAAGATTGCTGTTATCTGTGGAATCACGCCGGATGCCATGGTCTGGCTTAAATACAGCTTCCCAAAGCCGTCCAGTGCGTCAGTTGCTTCCTGAAGACGCAGTCCTGCACAGTCCACTAGGCCAACCACAGGCGCTCCCATCTTCATTGCCATGGAATAGATGTTGCAGATCTTCTTTGCATGCATTTCACCCATGGAACCGCCTAATACTGACGCATCCTGGCTGTATACATACACCAGGCATCCACCGATGGTACCATAACCGGTAACCACACCATCAGCCGGGGTCTCCTGCTCAGTCATGTTAAAGTCCGTACTTCTGGCAGTGATGTACGCGCCGACTTCAACAAAACTGTTCTCATCAAGCAGTGCCGCGATGCGGCTGCTTGCTGAAGTTTGTGCTGAATTACTCATTTTCCAGTCCTCCATCATTCATAAGTTTAACAATATCTAAGCATCACAGCCGCCCAAAACAGCCATGACGCAAAAAAAAGCAGAAATATTGCCACATACTATTATAATAATAAATTTGTCAAATTTCAAGTTCTTTCGGTATAAAAAGGTGAAAATATTAACGAACCGCCAAATGGGGAATATGGAAAGGAGTTGTAGCATTTCCAAAAGAAAAAGAAAGGCTGCAGCTCCATTTTTGTTAGATAGTACTCAATAATTTTTATCCGATTGAAAAAAATTTGTCATGGATGACCTGGACCGCTTTATCCGCATCCTTCTTGTCAACCAGGACCGATATCTTAATCTCGCTGGTGGAAATCATGTTGATGTTGATATTGGCATCGTAAAGCGCCTCAAACAGCGTGGCTGCCACCCCGGGATTGTTGATCATGCCCGCGCCCACAACAGAGACCTTTGCAATGTCCGTGTTGGTCTCAAGCCGCGCATAGCGGATTTCATCCCTGTGTTCCTCAAGAAGCCCGGCCGCCCTTAAAAGGTCTGATTCGGCAACGGTAAAGCAGATGTCCTTGCCCTCCTCATGGCCAATGCCCTGAAGGATGATGTCCACATTGATGTGGTTCTGGGCCAGAAGGGAAAACACCTTAAAAGAGGTTCCTATTTCGTTGGGCACCCCAATCAGTGCAATCCTTGAAATATTCTTATCCTTTGCCACGCTGCTGATATATGACTTTTCCATACGCTTTACTACTCCCTTCACTTTTGTGCCCGGATGGCCCGTAAAGCTTGAGAGCACCTCCAGTCTCACATTATATTTCTTTGCCATCTCCACCGAACGGTTATGTAACACCTGGGCGCCCAGGGTGGCCAGCTCCAGCATCTCGTTGTAGGTCACCTCATCCAGCTTCCTGGCTCCCTTTACCGTCCTTGGATCCGCGGTGTATACGCCGTCCACATCCGTGTAAATCTGACATAATTCCGCATCCAGGGCGGCTGCCAGGGCCACTGCCGACGTGTCGGATCCCCCCCTTCCAAGGGTGGTGATATCCTGGTTCCTGTTGATTCCCTGGAATCCGGTGACAATGACAATCTTCCTCTGGTTCAGCTCCGCCTCAATCCGCTCCGTGTCCACCCGCTTGATCCTGGCGTTCCTGGAAACCGTGTTGGTGAACATGCCGGCCTGCCAGCCCGTAAGGGATATGACGGGGCAGCCCAGGGCTTCAATGGCCATGGCGCACAGGGATACTGATATCTGTTCCCCTGTGGACAGCAGCATATCCATCTCCCGGTTGGATGCATTGGGATTCACCTTCCCTGCCATCGCTATCAGGTCGTCCGTGGTGTCTCCCTGTGCGGAAAGCACGGCCACCACCTGGTTTCCCGCCTTATAGGTGTCCGTGATGATTTTTGCCACATTACGGAGCCTGTCTGTGTCAGCTACCGAGGTCCCTCCGAATTTCTGTACAATTAAACCCATACCTGTTCCTTTCCATACCTGTTCTGTGTACTCCCGGAATCTCCGGGAGTACACTTCTATAAAAAGGAGCAGCGACCACCAGGCACACTGCTCCTTAAGCCTTTTCTATTAATATTTTACACACTGGGCCTTGTTTGTCAACAAGGGCCTTTAATTTTCCAGGCTCCTCCACTTAAAGTTTGGCACCACATCGGACCATTTGCTGATACCGATGATGGGTTTGGCAAACTCCGTTGCCTCCAGGGTGGCATTTTTCTTATCAATATCCCTGAATACCTGCCATATCTTCTTGCGCTTGGTTGCCACTATCAGGTTGGGCTGGTTCATATCGCATTCCCAGAGTCCGAACTTCAGGCCGTCCTTTGCCTCTGAAGGCGCATCCACCTGGCGGCTCACCGTATAGGCGTCAATATATGGGTTGCTGTCCACCAGGTAATAGGAGTAGGCATAAGCTGCCGCCTGGATTTCAGGTATGTTGCCCCTGGTGGGGCTGTAGGACGTAAAGCCCTGCTCGGTCAGTATGATATGGCGCACATGGCCGGAGGGGGTGCGCAGCGTATCCTGCACAAAATAATCCGTCAGCACGTTCAGGTTGGCAAAGTTGATGACCGGGGAATTAAAATCATTGGTAAAAAGTCCTGTGGACTGCGGGTCATCCCAGAATTCCGGCTCCGTCATGGGGCATGGATACGGATGATATGCCAGCCCCCACTCCATCTGTCCCTCTGTGTTGGCAATGGAGTTGAAACTGTCCACAATCTGCTTGCCGCCGTATTTTAGCTTGCCGTCAATCTCGTTCATCCAGTTATAGTCCAGGGAGAAGTAGACCCTGTCGTTGGCATTGGTGCTCTTGATGGCAGTGTAAATCACGCGGAAGGCTTTCTGGTACGCCCTCACATAGGCGGTCAGGTCCGTTGGCCCCATGTAATTCCACTGCTGGTTATTAATCTCATTGCCGATGATCCAGTTGGACACCTTGCCGTAATTGGGGTTCTTGCCGCTGTAATGGTCTGCCAGGAAGGAGGCGATTGCCTTGGTCTGCTCAAATCCGTTCTCAGTCTGCGCATTGAACATATAGTAAAATGCATTGGAATTCTTCTGGGTTCCCGGGTAGATAAGGTCGGGGGTGTTGGGGTTCCAGTCGTTAAGCAGGATGACCGTAACGGTCATTCCCTTGCCGGACAGGGCGCTTATGGTCTCGTCATAGGCATCCACCACCGCCTTGTTGAAGTTGTAGGTCACCCCGTCATAATCATAGGTGATGCCGGTACCCATGATCTGTGAAAATGCAATGTTGGTGGTCACATGCTTCACGCCCAGGTCAAAGGCGTCGCTGAGCATGTCAATCTCAATATTCAGGCCCTTCTTGGTTAACGGGTCCTTGAAGGCTTCCTGGTTCTTTGCCACAATCTCCGGATTGGTAATATAGTGGGGTTTGCTGACCGACAGGAAGTCCGCTCCGTCATACACAGCCAGCACGAACCTGCTGTACAGGCGGTCCTGGGGTGTTCCCAGGTTCAGGGGAATGGTCACCGAAGTGCTCCCAAGGGCTGCTGCCGATGCGGCATAATCCCTGCGGCTTCCAATCTCATCCTCAAAGGGCTGCATCTCAAAGATATAAATCTTCCCGTCCGTGCCGGCCGCGTCCCCGCTGCTGCTAAACCCAATCTCAATGTTCTGTTTATCCCCGGTAATCTTGCAGGAGGTTATCTGCCCCGACACGGCCGGGACAAATGCCTGGTCCTGGGCCGCCGCCTGGGCTGCCTGGTCCTGGGCCGTGTCCGCATAAGCGTACGTGCTGCCCAGTGCCGCAGTGGAACACAGCAGGGCTGCTGCCAGCGCAAACATCTTTCCTCCCTTGAATATGGTTCTTTTCATTCTTTTATTCCTCCCAGCTTTCTCCAGAATAGGATACAAGGTACATCATACAGGATTAAGTTTACATTTTCCGTGAACTTTTTATTACATGTCTCTTAATTTTCCCACCGCAAAAACAGCGGTATTTTGCTGCTTTTCTCAGATATCGGTGACTGAACCGTGTCCAATGAGGCATGATGCCAGGAGGATTTTAAGAGATACCGGGATGGCGCCCTTAACACAGGATGGCGTCCAGGCAGTCCCTGCCTCGAAGTGGGGCGTATAGATGGCGGGAATGAATTATCAAACACGCTCTAGGGTGTGTTTGAAAATTATATATCCTTAGTCATTTTAACCAAATTAAGATTGAAGCAATGCATATGAACCCCAGATAGGTACTGGCCAGTTTATCATAACGTGTCGCGATTCTTCGGTAGGCTTTCAGCTTTAAGAAAAAGCATTCTACTAAATGTCTTTCCTTATAAAGCCACCAGTCACAGTGACGCTCAAACCTGGCTCCTTTTCTGGAGGGGATGGTAGGTTCCCCACCGTGGTCATAAATATAATCAATCAGCTGGTTGCTGTCATATCCCCTATCAGCCAGGACCTGGCTGCCGTTCAGGCTGATTGGTTCCAACAGTGGGATTGCCATATTGATATCGTTCCTCTGTCCCTCGCTCAACCGTAGATAGACTGGGTATCCATAAGCATCTACCACTGCATGGATTTTTGTGCTGGCCCCGCCACGGCTATGGCCAATCAGACTTGCTGGCCCCCTTTTTTTGCCCCGGCGCTATGCTGGTGGGCTTTTACAATGGAGGCATCCAGACTAAGTTCCTGTAATTCGGCTTCGAGGCTGAGGACACGGAAGATATTGTCCAGATAGCCATCCTCAACCCATTTACGGAATCGGCTATAGACCGTCTCCCAAGGGCCGTAACGCTCTGGCAGGTCCCGCCAGGGAGCGCCACTGCGGGCAATCCAGACCATGGCATTTAACATCGTACGGTTATCCTTGGATGGACGGCCAGGCCGGTTCGGTTTTTCAGGAGGAAGTAAGGGTGCAATCCGGTTCCATTCCTGGTCAGTCAGTTCATATCGCTTCATCATAACGAACTCCCCTTTTTCTTTTATTTTATCATGAAAAAGAGTAGTAAAACATATATTTTGTGCAATTTTTAATTTTCAAACACACCCTAGGGCAGATGGCGGGAATGAATTTTCAAACACACCCTGGTACGCGTTCTTTTGGTACCCTTTCATTTTATGTCCACTCTGTATTTTTATGATAGGATGGAAGAAATTTTACATTTTACCCGGTGGAAACCCAGGCTGATATACTATTGATAAAACATTTCCCATGTGATACCATGTAAATAATACCATGAGACTAATTTAAAGCGGAGGGACAACCGTGAGTATCAGCCAGGACGCACAGGAAAGAATCAATCAATATGCAAAAAAACGTGTTGTCAGTACTCTTATCAATGACATGGTCTCAGAGGCACCGGCCCCGCAAGAGTCCATTCAAAGCACTGGCAATACTGACGACGCCAACCTTGCCGACAATACCATCCATGCTGACAATACCGGCCATACCCACACTGCCGTCAATACCCACAATGCCGGCCATACCCACTATACCGGCCGGGAAACGGAAGGCCTTATTTATGGCGGTTTCATCATCATTGGTATTGCCGCAGGGGCATTGTCCGGGTATTTCTGCGGCGGCGGGCATAAAAAATTCTTATCCGGCGGCTGGGCCGATACATTCGCCGGAAGCATGGCAGGGCTGATGATTGGCATAGGTTTAGGGAAGATTGTAAATGCAGTCCTTCATATAACGTGTAATAAATAACCGCCCTGCCCCAGTTCCGGATTGATATCACGTATCAATCCAGCTTCGACACATCAATTACAGCCCCTGTATCAGCCGGACCTACCAGCGCCGCATACTTGGCCATGGCAGGTTTCCTGGGCTTTCTGATTGGCACGAATGTTTTCCGCCTTCTGTCAAATTCCTCTTCTGTCACCTCAATATGCAGGCTGCGGCCCGGGATATCAATCTCTATGATATCCCCGTCCTCCACCAGACCGATGGGTCCGCCGGATGCTGCCTCAGGCGATACATGGCCCACGCAGGGCCCATGGGTTGCGCCTGAGAACCGTCCGTCCGTGACCAGGGCGCAGTCCTCATCCATGCCCCGGCCCATGATAAGGGCTGTGGTGGAAAGCATTTCCCTCATGCCCGGGCCTCCCTTGGGGCCTTCATACCGGATGACAATGACGGTTCCCTTTTCTATCCCGCCGCCGCTGACAGCCGCGTCCGCTTCCTCCATGGAATCAAAGACCCTTGCCTTCCCACGGAAATGATACATGGCAGGCTTTACCCCTGACTGCTTTACCACCGCGCCCGAGGGCGCCAGGTTTCCCTTGAGGACCGCAATGCCCCCTTCCGGCTTCTGGGGCTTATCCATGGATTTTAACACCTGGTCCGGCCGGGCCTGGATTGATTCAAGAAGTGCTCCCAGCGGCCTGCCGGTAATGGTCAGGACATCCTTATGAAGCCTGGTCTCAATTGTCTTAAGCACTGCCTGGATTCCGCCGCTGGCATCCAGGGATACAATGGGATAATCCCCTGAGGGCTGGAGATTGCACACAAACGGTACCTGGCGGCTGATGCGGTCAAAGTCCTCCAGGGTCAGTTCCACCCCTGCCTCATGGGCAATGGCCATCAGATGAAGCACCAGGTTGGTGGAGGAACCGGTTGCCATAGCCCCGGCGATACCGTTGAGCATGGCCTCCCTGGTCAATATCTTTCTTGGGGTTAGCCCTTCCTTAAGCAGTTCCATCACACACCGCCCCGATGCCTTGGCAATACGTTTCCTTTTATTGGACACGGCCGGGGCGGTTCCCGCGCCGGGCAGGGCCATTCCCAGTACCTCGGTCAGCATGCACATGGAATTGGCGGTTCCCAGATGGGCGCAGCTTCCAACCGTTGGAAGGGCGGCCTTCTCAGCCTCCTTCATCTCCTCCAACGTCACGGTCCCCATCTCCAACCGGCCCGGATACTCCCGCAGCTCTGAGGAACAGAACAGCGGGTTGCCCCCCACGTTGCCGGGAAGCATGGGACCGCCGGGTACAATCACGGCCGGAATATCCAGCCTGGCGGCAGCCATCAGCATGCCGGGTATGATCTTGTCACAGCCAGGCAGCAGTACCATGGCGTCAAAATGATGGGCCTCCACCACCATTTCCACGGAATCCGCAATCAGGTCCCTGCTGGCCAGCGGATAACACATCCCCTTATGTCCCTGGCACAGGCCGTCACAGATTGCAATGGTTTCCGACTGCCTTGGCACTCCGCCCGCTTCTATGATACCCTGCTTCACATAGTCCGCCAGTTCCCGAAGATGCACATGCCCCGGCACCATCTCGCTGAAGGAGCCGATAACCGCCACAAATGGCTTCTTCATATCCTCCTCGTCCATGCCCGTGGCGTATAAAAGAGCCCTCTGGCCGGACCGCCCAAGACCATTGGTCAATGTGCTGCTGCGGTACCTCCTGTCCTTCATCTCAAATTCATCCTCAATCCCTTTCCCAATTTCTTCCCTGATTTCTTTCCCAATTTCTTTCCCAGTTTCTTTTTCAGTTTCTTTCTCAGTCCCTTTCCCAAAATCCATATCACGGCCTCCTTTGTCCATCATCAATCCTGCACTGCGCAGATATTCCATATCTTTATTATAATCCCCGGTTTTCAGGAAGTAAAATTAATAGTTATTGATGCAGTATTAATTTTTCTAACAGTATTATTTTTCCATTATTGTTTTTCTTTTCATTTCCTTCTATAATAAAGATAGAATGAAAAAGGAGGCTTCCATGAACCTGAAGGAAATTGAATACATTGTGAAAATAGCCGAGGAACGCAATGTGACAAGGGCAGCGGAAAAGCTTTTTATCACCCCGTCCGCCCTGAACCAGCAGCTGCTGCACCTGGAGCGGGATATCGGCACGCCTCTGTTCAACCGCTCCCGCACCGGCTGGACCCCTACAGAAGCCGGGGAAGTCTATCTGGAAACCGCAAGGGAGATGCTGCGCATGAAGCGTGAGGCCTACCACCGCCTGCAGGATATCGCAGCAGTCAAAAAGGGCACCCTTTCCATTGGTTTCCCGCCGGAAAGAGGCGCCCACATGTTCACGTATGTATATCCTGATTTTCACAGGGAGTATCCGGGGATTGTCATCCATGTAACTGAGGCAAGCGTGCGCAGGCAACAGCAGATGATTGCCCGGGGCGGCCTGGATATCGGCTTCATGACCCTGAGCGACAGCCAGAAGACAGAGGATACATATATCCATATTGCCTCTGAGGAACTGATTCTTGCAGTCCCTTCCGTCCATCCCCTGTGCGGCCAGGCTTACCGGGACGGCAGCGGCCCCTATCCGGTGCTGGATATCACCGGGCTTAAGTACGAACCATTTGCCCTGATGTACAGGGAGTCCACCATACGGGAATGTGTGGACAGCATTTTCCGGCAGGCAGGTTTTGTGCCCAATGTACTGTTTGAGACTTCCAGGGCCAAAACCATCATTGATATCATTGCTGCCAGGATGTGCTGCGGACTGGTCCCCTACACGGATTCCATCCCGCCCAGGAAGGAAGTGGCCTTTTTCTGCCTTCCCGGCCATCCCACCTGGAACCTGGCCGCCAGCTACCGTAAGAACAGCTATCTGAGCATGCCTGCCAGACATTTTATTGAACTGGCATCCGCCTACTGGAAAGAGGAACTGGCGCCGCCCCATATGGATACCAGTGCTTCATCCGGCCAGTAACTACAGTGACAGTACCGTATATTTTGTCAGTCTGCAAGGCGGAGGAGGGAAGCGGAGTGGTTCCTCCGCTGACTGACGACAACGCGGCAGATGGCGGGAATGAATTTTCAAACACACCCTAGCACAGCTTTTCCATGACGGATGCGGATGTCTTTTCATTATTAATACTGCAGGTATCATAGTACCTTCTGTAATATTCCGTATACAGAAGGTCAATCAGGAACAGCTGGCTGATTTCCGCGGATGAGGAACCTGCCTGAAGAGGGCTTTCATTGGCTCCGCAGAGCAGCACCATGTCCCCGTAGGCGGTAAGGGGGGACTTGATGAAACGGGTGATGCATACAATATCCGCCCCTGCCTTCTTGGCCAGTTCCGCCACATGGATGGTGTCCTTGGTTGCGCCTGAATAGGAAAATACAACCGCGGTTTCCCCCTTTGTCATGGTGGAGGCCATCATGGCCTGCATGTGGGAGTCCGGGACACAGTATACCTTGGGTTCGATTTTTAAGAACTTATCGGCAGCCTTCATGGCAGTGGTCATGCTGGTCCCCACTCCGTAAAAGCAGATTCGCTTTGCACGGCGGAAGCACTCAATGACCTTCTCAAAGTTCTCGCGTTTTAACAAAGAATGGGTCTCCCTCAGGGCGTCGATATTGGAAGCCAGGACTTTCTGCGCCACCTGGGCAAAGGAGTCTTCCCTGCTTATATCGCCTTCAATCTGTCCCAGACCCTGCTTGCCTTCATTCAGGCTCAGTGACAGAAGCATTTTAAATTCCTGGTATCCTTTGCAGTCCATGGTCTTGCAGAAAC
>ERZ652156.700-NODE-700-length-10063-cov-15.351_pt1 | contig 10063 bp, 7 predicted proteins | sample MGYA00514760_ERZ652156 | MGnify/ENA metagenome assembly ERZ652156
TCCAGCGGGATCTTCAAATACTCCTTGTTCCTGTATACCAAACGGGACTATACCACCCTGCGCATCGGCAGCCTGTTCGACAATCCCGGCTTCGAAACCATCAACGAAGGATTCGGGATAAAGGAATATATGCTGGGAGGTTATTTCGCCCCCATCGAAACACAGCTAAGCGACATGACCGCCGGCATCAAAGAAAGACTGCAAGGAAAGATACCCGTCCCGGCAGTAAAACAAATCGCCAAACAGCATCTGGTCAACTGGCAGGCCATGAAGAGATACCAGATCCCCACTGAAAGCATTCCACCGGAATATACCATCATGTACAGGCCGTGGAGGGAAAAATACGCAACTCCCATCCTGATTCTTGAAAGCCTCCTGGTCTTCACACTCCTCTTGGGGATATCCTACCTTATTTATATCTATACACTGGAAAAAGGACGTAAAAAAGAAGCCTTGCGCAACCTCAGGCTCAAACACGAAGCATTAACGCTTGCACTGGAAGGAGGAAAAACCTACGCCTGGTGTTTCGACGGAAAAACAGCCGTGTTCGACCAAGCTTTCTGCGAACTGACCAACCGTTCCCAAAACCTGTTGGAAATAAAGGAAATAGCCAACTATGTACACCCCGGCGACCAAGCCCAGTTCAGAAAAAACGTATCCAACATATTACACCGGCCACGAAGAACAGCCCAATACCGTTGCAAATTCGACGACACCGGTTACCAATGGTGGGAATTCAGATACAGCGTGTTGCAGCATTATGAACAAAATCCTATCATCACCGGACTTCTGGTAAACATTCAGAAGATCAAAGACAAGGAAGAAGAACTGATACGTGCCCGCAAACTGGCGGAACAGGCGGAACTGAAACAATCCTTCCTGGCCAACATGAGCCATGAAATCCGTACTCCGCTTAATGCCATCGTGGGATTCTCCAACCTGCTCACTACCGAGAAAAACATCTCGGAAGAAGAGAAAAAAGAATTTGCCTCCATCATAGACAACAATACCAGACTCTTGTTGAAACTGGTCAATGATGTGCTGGAACTATCCCGTATAGAATCCGGCAATATGTCCTTTCATTGTGAGGATTGCAGCGCGCATCATTTTGCAGAAACGGTCTATCAGACCCATCAGGTAATTATTCTCCCTCCTGTGGAATTCATCAAAGAATTTCCCGACGAGGATGTGACCATACACATAGACCGTATGCGCCTCACCCAAGTCATCACCAACTTTTTGGGAAACGCCAAGAAGTTCACCTCCCAAGGACACATCAAACTGGGTTATTTCTGCGACAAAGAGAAAAAGGAAATCCATTTCTTCGTAGAAGATACCGGTGCGGGAATCCCTAAAGAAGAATTACAAATGATATTCGAACGGTTCTACAAGCGGAATGAATTTGTACAGGGTGTAGGACTGGGACTCGCCATCAGCAAGGTCATTGTAGAAAAAATGAACGGACACATCGATGTGCAATCCGAGGTGAACAAGGGCAGCCGTTTCACCGCCGTACTGCCCTATCTGTAATTTTATTCCTGTGCAGGCTGTTTAGGCAAGGCGAACTGCAAGACCAGATACGCCAGCACACCCGCCAGCACCGTTCCCAGTATGACACCCATCTTTGCCTGCGTCAGCAACACCGGTGAATCCCCGAAAGACAGGTTGGCTATAAACAAAGAAACCGTAAAACCGATACCGCCCAAAAGACAGACACCTGTCAGGTTCACCCAGGTCATGCCTTTCAGCAGTCCGGCGAACCCCATCTTTATCACCAGCCAGGTAAAGAAATAAATGCCGGCAAACTTACCCGCCAGCAATCCCGCCAGCACCGCCCAAGTAGCCATCCCCACTTCCAAGCCACCATGATCCGCCGTGAGCGAGACACCCGCATTGGCAAAGGCGAACAAGGGAAGAATAATATAATTCACCATTCCATGCAGACTGTCTTCCAATGACTGCAAGGGAGATATGACACGGTCCGAGGAAGACTCGATGCTTTTCAGCACATTGATCTGCATCTTGCTTAACACAACACCTTCCTTGTCACTGGCAGGAAAGACAGCAATGTTCTCCCGGATGCGGTTAATGTACTTACCTATCTTGTAATGAGGAGTGGCGGGAACCGTGAAGGCTGCGACAACTCCCGCAATGGTAGCGTGGATGCCGCTCTGCAAAAACAGATACCACATAATCACTCCCCAGAAAATATAAAACCAACGGTTGCGCACCCGGAAGAAATTCCCGCCGCAAAGTATCAGCAGGATACCCGCCGAAGCAATCAGGTAGTTCACCGCCAGATGAGAAGTGTAAAAAAGAGCGATGACCAGAATGCCGCCGATATCATCGACCACAGCGAAAGCAGTCAGAAAGACTTTCAAGCTCAGCGGAACCCGCTTGCCGAACAGGCTGAGCACTCCCAGCGAAAAAGCGATATCCGTAGCCATCGGTATGGCCAGGCCACTTTGGGCCGGAGTTCCCGCCGTCATGAAATAATAGATCAGCACCGGAACCAGCATACCGCCGCACGCCGCCACGATGGGCAAAAGCGCCTGCCGGAAACTGGACAATTCGCCCACCAGTATCTCACGCTTTATCTCCAGTCCCACACTGAAGAAAAAGACAGCCATCAAAGCATCGTTGATAAAAGTCATCAAGGTCATGTGATGCCCGTTATGACTAAAGAAATTAAATTCTCCTATCTGAAGATGCACTTCGTAATTCCAAAAGGAGGCATAAATATCCCCCCACGGAGAATTGGCCAGGAACATAGCCAGCAAGACTACCCCCATCAGCAACATCCCTCCATTAATATGATAGTGCGCCGCTCGCTGGAAGGAAAAGTTCAAGTTCAGAATTTTCAGTTTTTCCATATCAATTGAATTTAAGAGTTTGTGATAAATTGCCATCAAAACACAAGCCCTTTCTGTTATTGACTTTTTAATTTCAACTAACAGAAAGAGCCCGCTTATTGTTTGCTCCTCAGAGCTTGTTTTATTCTTGAATTAATCCAGCTTCAGAACGGCCAGGAACGCCTTTTGCGGTACTTCCACATTACCGATCTGTTTCATTCGTTTCTTACCTCTTTTTTGTTTTTCCAACAATTTACGCTTACGGCTCACGTCACCGCCATAACACTTCGCGGTCACATCCTTGCGCACCGCCTTGATGGTTTCCCTTGAGATAATCTTGGCCCCGATAGCTGCCTGGATAGCAATATCAAACTGCTGGCGCGGAATCAGCTCTTTCAGTTTCTCGCACATACGCTTGCCCAGGTTATAGGCATTGTCCACATGTGTCAGGGTAGAAAGCGCATCCACCGGCTCACCGTTCAACAAGATATCCAGCTTCACCAGTTTGGAAGGGCGGAAACCCGACTGATGGTAGTCAAAGGAAGCATATCCTTTCGAAATACTCTTCAGCTTGTCATAAAAATCAATCACGATTTCACCCAGCGGCATCTTGTAGTGAATCTCCACCCGGTTGCCCGACACATAATTCTGCCGCACCAATTCGCCACGCTTGCCCAGACACAGCGTCATGATAGGGCCGATGTAATCGGTGGCGGTAATGATCGTGGCGTCAATGAAAGGTTCCTCGATGTGGTCAATCAGCGTCGGATCGGGCATACCGCCGGGATTATGTACCTCATTGGCATGTCCCTGCTTGTCATATACCATGTACGACACGTTGGGCACGGTCGTGATCACATTCATATCAAACTCGCGGTCCAGACGTTCCTGAACGATTTCCATGTGAAGTAATCCCAGGAAACCGCAACGGAATCCGAATCCCAGAGCCAGTGAGGACTCCGGCTGGAAAGTCAGCGAGGCGTCATTCAGCTGAAGTTTCTCCAGAGAGGCGCGGAGGTTCTCGTAATCTTCCGCCTCGATAGGATAGACCCCGGCAAACACCATCGGCTTCACTTCCTCGAATCCGGCAATCGCCTTGTCACACGGACGGGCAATGTGAGTGATGGTATCCCCCACCTTCACCTCGCGCGAAGTCTTGATGCCCGAAATGATATACCCTACGTCTCCTGTACGCAACTCCGTGCGGGGAATCATGTCCATTTTCAGCACACCGATTTCATCTGCATCATACTCCTTGCCGGTGTTGAAAAATTTCACCTTGTCCCCTTTGCGGATCACGCCGTTCTCTATTTTAAAATAAGCGATGATTCCACGGAAAGAATTGAATACCGAGTCGAAAATCAAAGCCTGTAGCGGCGCCTCCTCGTCACCCGTCGGGTGCGGGATACGTTCCACCACCGCTTTCAATATCTCCTCCACACCCATTCCGGTTTTGCCGGAGGCACGGATAATATCCTCACGTTTGCAGCCCAGCAGGTCGATGATTTCATCTTCCACTTCATCGGGCATGGCACTCGCCATATCACATTTGTTCAGCACGGGAATGATTTCCAAGTCATGCTCCAACGCCATGTACAGATTCGAGATAGTCTGCGCCTGCACTCCCTGCGAAGCATCCACAATGAGCAGCGCCCCTTCACAGGCGGCTATGGAACGGGATACCTCGTATGAAAAGTCCACGTGTCCCGGAGTGTCAATCAGATTCAGTACATACTTCTCTCCCCCATACTCGTATTCCATCTGGATGGCATGGCTTTTGATCGTAATACCTCTCTCCTTTTCCAGGTCCATATCGTCAAGCATCTGTCCTTCGGTTACCTGAATGGTTTTTGTGAACTCTAACAAACGGTCGGCCAAGGTGGACTTCCCGTGGTCTATATGTGCTATAATGCAAAAATTACGGATATTCTTCATCTTTAACAGCTATCTATTTAAAAAACAAGTTTCTTGCTTTCCGGGCGCAAAGATACGTAAAAAGAACAAGATTTTAAAGACTATAATAAATTTATAGCAGACAATTCCCTACTCAAAGACTGTATGCCTTTCTGGATCTTTTCCAACTGCTGCCTGCGAGGTTTATGCACTCCGGCTGCATAATGCCACAACTGACGTTCATTGATTCCGGTAATCCGGCTCAAAGCAGCCTTGGTGAAGATGCTGCTATAATAGTTGATAAAAGTAGCGGCATCTATCTTAAATTTCAATTCAAACTCTCCCGACAAGACTTCACAAGGATTCGGATTATCTTCCAGATACAACTCAATTGCCTCCTTCATGTTATCCTCAATCTCCTTTATGTCATTGCCTACAGTAATAACGGGAGCACCTTCGATATAAGCACTCAAGTTCTTTCCTGCGTGTTCTACAATCACTTCCACTGTTTTCATAATACAAAACCGTTTTCCAGCAACATCGTTACAACATCTTTCACTGATTTGTAACTCATAACGTTTTGGGCTTAATTACCCTGCAAATATAGTAATAATACGAATACTATTCAAAGAAATGATTCATCATTTTACTATAATATACAAAAAAATGCGTTGACAACATACAAAACGATGTGCCAACGCATTTTTTTATGAGTTTAAAATCTTCTTCTTACACTAATTTTACAAAGATCTCGCCTTCCACTTCAGAAGTAACGACCTTATCTTCTCTCAGTAACCAGCCCAGCCCCAGGAAGAAATCCTTGTCAGCTTTCAATTTGGCTGCTTTCTTGATTTGTTTTTGTGTCAAACCTTCAGTTCCATTCAATGCTTCCCAGATCTGTCCGGCCAAAGCACCTGCTTTTTCTTTCAACATTTTCAATTTGCTTTTAGTTAAACGTTAACCGCACCCACACATTCCTATGTGAATGTTTGTGTTTCTTATCGCTTGCAAAGATACACAAAATTATGTTATTCAACACTTTTGCATCAAAAAAGTTTGTATTTCTATAAGAAAAAGCGATTTTTCAACCTATTTTTTTTGTTTTTCGAGGTGTTCGCTCCAAATCCTGGCCGCTTCCTCTACCATTCTTGCACAAGGACGCTTGGCATAATACTGTTCCGTCCTTGCTTCCGGCGTGGATACTACCGGCTCTTTTCTGGACAATCCCAGCAAATCGGCACACCGCAGGGCGCCGTTCCGCTTCTTGAATTCTTCGGCCAGTTCCTGCACCAGAGCGTAATTCGCCGCCTTGCTCTCACGGTCTTTCCCCTCGACGGCGCACTTCTCCAGCCCGGCCAGCAGGAACATGCCGCAAGCAGCACCGCAGGTCTCACGCATCCGCCCTATACCGCCGCCGAAAGAGGCGGACATGTGCAGGGCCTGTTCACGGGTGAAACCATACAGATCGGCAAAAGCCGTCACTACGGACTGGGAGCAGTTATATCCTTCCCTGAACAAAGCTACAGCCTTTGCCACTCTATCTTCTTCCCTAACTTCCGGATGCAAACCCAACGTATTCTTGTCTTCCTCCATTCTTCTCACCTCCTTCTTTTCTTCCCGTCTTTTTCCTTTGTTCTCATTCCGCCACATTATTTACAATCGCACCCTTGATAAATCCTTTCAAGTTCCCCACCGCAATCTGCATCAGCCGGACACGGGCTTCTTTCGTGGCCCAGGCGATATGCGGCGTAATGAAGCAGTTCTTCGCCGTCAGCAAGGGGTTGGTATATTGGGGAGGCTCGGAAGAAAGCACGTCCAGTCCGGCAGCCGCTATCACGCCCTTGTTCAGTGCGTCGGCCAGGTCTTTCTCGTTTACCAAGGGACCGCGGCCGGTATTTATCAGAATAGCTGTCGGTTTCATAAGGGCCAGGCGGGTGGCATTGACCAGTTCTTTGGTATCGGGGGTAAGGGGGCAGTGCAGGCTCACCACGTCACATTTGCGGAAAAGCTCATCCAGCTCCATTTTCCGGATTCCTCCGGGAAGTTGTGACTGCGGCCTGGAAGTATAGGCGCATACCTGCATTCCGAAAGCGGCAGCGATGCGCGCCGTCGCCTGTCCGGTGTTTCCCAAGCCGATGATTCCCAGCTTCTTCCCGTCCAGTTCCACCAGGTCGGTATCCCAATAGCAGAAGTCGGGATTATTTGCCCAACGCCCGTGACGGTTGGCATAGGCATAATGGCCTACACGCTGGGTGATGTTCAGTATATGCGCAAAGACCATCTGGGCAACGGAAGCGGTGCTGTAGGCAGGTATGTTGGTGACAATGATGCCCCGCGCTTTCGCAGCCTGGATGTCCACAATATTATATCCTGTAGCCAGCACGCCGATGTATTTCAAGGCGGGCAGAGCGGCCATATCCTCCGCCGTAATCACCGTTTTATTTGTAATCAGCACTTCCGCTCCGGCAGAACGCTCCAATAACTCGGCAGGGGCCGTGCGGTCATATACCGTCAGCTCGCCCAACGCCTGCATCTCCTCCCATGACAAATCACCGGGATTCAATCCGTAACCGTCTAAAACTACTATTTTCATATTTTCAAAAATTAAATTTCATATTTTGTTCATTTATTCGGTTAGATTGGAACGCGAATGACGCAAATTAACAGCTGCACAGCATGGATATAAACCGGCCGGAAGGTTGGATTTATGTCATTTGCGTTCCAATTTTTAATTTTATAGCACAGGATCAATGCAATTCATTTTCATTCCTTGAACCGTTCCCCCCAGAGGCTCTGCATCCGTTCCTTTATCTTCGCTTCCTGCGCATTGTTCTGCGGATACCAGATGCGGCTGCCCTTCACCTCGTCCGGCAGGAACTGCTGCTGCACGAAATTGCCCTGATAGGCATGTGCATACTTATAATCCTTGCCATAGCCCAACTGTTTCATCAGCTTGGTGGGTGCGTTGCGCAGATGCAAGGGAACAGGCAGGTTGCCCGTCTGCCGCACCAGTTCCAGGGCGCTGTTGATCCCCTCGTATGCCGAGTTGCTCTTAGGGCTGGTGGCCAGATACACCGTAGCTTCCGCCAGCGGGATACGCCCCTCAGGCCATCCTATCTTCATCACGGCATCAAAAGCAGCGTTCGCCAGGAGCAATGCGTTGGGATTGGCCAGACCGATATCCTCGGCTGCCGAAATGACTAGCCTGCGGGCTATGAAAGCCGGGTCCTCTCCGGCCTCCACCATACGCGCCAGCCAGTAGAGCGCCCCGTCCGGATCACTTCCGCGGATGGACTTGATAAAGGCGGAAATGATATCATAATGCATCTCTCCATCCTTGTCATACGCCAACGGATTCTGCTGCAGACGCTCGGTCACCTTCTCATCCGTAATCACAATGGTTCCGGCATCCGCATCCGCTTCCACCACCAATTCCAGTATGTTCAGCAACTTGCGGGCATCGCCTCCCGAAAAGCGGAGCATGGCATCCGTCTCCTTCAGCTCTATCTTCTTTTCTTTCAGTATCACATCCTTTGCGATGGCATTATGCAGCAGTTCCAGCAAATCTTCCTTCTCCAATGATTTCAACACATACAACTGACAGCGGGAGAGCAAGGGCCGGATCACCTCGAACGAGGGATTCTCGGTGGTGGCGCCTATCAGGGTCACCACTCCCGTCTCCACCGCCCCCAACAAGGAATCCTGCTGGGACTTGCTGAACCGGTGGATTTCATCAATGAACAGGATGGGGCTGGCCTGCGAGAAAAAACGGTTGCTTCTCGCCTTCTCTATCACATCGCGCACATCCTTCACACCGGAAGTGACCGCGCTCAGTGTATAAAAAGGAGTTTCCAGCTTGTTGGCTATGATCTGCGCCAGCGTAGTCTTTCCCACCCCCGGAGGCCCCCAAAGGATAAAGGAGGAGATGCGTCCCGCATCAATCATCTTGCGCAAGACAGCCCCCGGCCCCACCAGGTGTTTCTGACCTATATAATCGTCCAATGTCTTCGGACGCAAACGTTCTGCTAAAGGTTGTGCCATATCTTCATCTTTATTTCGGATAACAAAAATACAGCATATTTTCCGATGAACAAAGCCCAGGGCAACAATATAGGATTTATTTTTTTAAGGCAGAAAAACAAAAGAACATAAAAAACAGGGGCTCATATAAAATGCAATACGGGTTCTTTGTTCATCTGATCTAAAACAATTATTTTTGCAACCCTTTTTCAAAAGAGTGATTATTTCAAATTTAAATGTAATTCTAATAAAGACAGACGATGAAAAAACTTTTTTCCACCAGCCTGTTGATTTTAGCTGGTATGCTTTTACTGCTGGGCGGCTGCAAAGAGGACGAACTTCCGGTTTCCGGAGAAGGAAACGTGGCAAACAATGAATTGCCCGTCCGGCTGGCCGAAACGGATTATAACCCGGGCAACACTTATTACCTGCTGAATGACAATGAATCCCAGGATGTTTATTTCGACTCCAGCCAGCGCAGCTTCTACGTCAGCCAGCCTCTTCAGTTCGGAATGGACGACGAGCACTGTTTCCAACTCCGTTTCTATAGTCCCAGAGCCTTGAAAAACGTGACTTTCTGGGCCAGGATAGACGGTTACGAGGAAGAATTCAAGTTCATGTCGCTGGAAAAGATCATGCCTTTCCAGCAACTCCGGGTACACATACCGTTCGCCACCAAGGACCTGACCGCCTATACCCGCAGCGGAAAGAAAATACGGATCATGGCAAACCCCTACCTCACGGAAGAAAACCTGACCTTCACCGTAGAGTGTGACGACCCGTACTGGGCAAGGCTGCAATCCATCCGTTGCAAATGGTACATCGCCTTCGGCAGATACAGTGACACCCAGGACAGCTGGAAGTACAAGATGAAGGCTTCGCACACGCGTGAGGCGGTGGCCATCGCGCTGAACATGGGATATATGTTCTCGTCGGAACGGTTCAAGACCGCCCTGTACGAGTTCGGCCCGCTGCACAGCAACAATGACAAGGCGGAAATAGACAAGACCGCCCTGCTGGCCAACGTGCTCAACCACCGCGGACTGACCTTCGGCTATACCACCGGCGTGATGGGACTGGGCGGAGGAACCACCTTCGGCATGCATGAAGTGTGTTATCTGGAACACTATGCCGATGACAAAAGCATCACCGAAACCATATTCCACGAGTTTGCCCACTGTGTGGGCTACGGCCATGCGGGAAACATGACCTACGAACAGACGGGACCGGGGTGGATCACCCTGTGCAACAACGTATATGTGGCGCTGTCGCTGGACAAGGAGCTGCCCGTCTATTCC
>ERZ652156.702-NODE-702-length-10042-cov-11.0488_pt1 | contig 10042 bp, 8 predicted proteins | sample MGYA00514760_ERZ652156 | MGnify/ENA metagenome assembly ERZ652156
AGCTGCCGCCATGACCTTTCTATCGTGATAATGATACTTCCGTACAGCCTTAGTCCGTGTGATGATGTAGCACCATTGGCAAAGGGTACGGCTGGATGAGAACCATGCAGGGGGGATTCCCATGAGCTTTAGCGAAAGCTGTTCGGTTTGCTTAGATACCATTTTGAATGAAAATTTTTCATTCAAAATCAAATAACTATTCGCAGGAAATACAATCTTAATATTACTTTTGCCACAAAATCTGATATAATATAGACAGATATTGAGGGTTCCATATCTGGTCTATGGAAAGGAGGAACATGATTACAGTAACAAAAAAAGATTTAATAGAACTAGGTTATGGGACTTCATTCGCAGCAGACATCATAAGAGAAGCAAAAAGACTTATGATTTCAAAAGGGCATACCTACTATCAGTCACGCAAACTGGACAGGGTTCCCAGAGAAGCTGTGGAAGAATTGTTAGGGATTAATTTTACTGATAAATCAAACTGATTGTACTTCTTGCACATTTATGTAAGGAGTGAAATCATGGCAAAAGACCCTATTAAGAAGGCAGAAAACGGAACCTATTATTTTAGAGCAAACTTAGGTTTCCATCCGATTACCGGAAAACAGATTCAGAAATACAAAAGCGGATTCAAGACAAAAAAAGAAGCTAGAGAAGCATATTCAAAACTTATGCTGGCATCCACAGAGGAATTGGCAGAAAAGAAGCAGCAGCTATCCTTTAAGCAGTTCATTGAGGAAACTTACCTGCCTTGGTATAAAACACAGGTAAAGGAAAGCACCTATCTGAACCGCCGTTCTACCATCCAGAAACATTTTTCATACTTTTACAAAATGACGGTGGATGAGATAGAACCCATTAACGTCCAGAACTGGCAGCTTGAACTCGCAAAAGAATTTAGTCCAAACTATATCCGTATTGTACAGGGTATGCTCTCCATTGCCTTTGACAGAGCAGTTGTTCTCGGTCTTGCAAAGAAAAATCCGTCACGAATGATAGGAAACATCAAGAGCAAGAAAACAAAAGTGGATTTTTGGACACTGGATGAATTTCAAAAGGTAATTTCCCTGCTCTACAAGGGCGATTATTACGAACATTACCTTTTCATTTCATACTGGCTCCTGTTTATGACCGGAATGAGAATCGGAGAAGCCGCAGCCCTGCAATGGTCGGACATCAACTTTGAAACCGGACTTTTAAGTATAACGAAAACGCTGTACTATAAAACAATGGACGAATACAAATTTGTGGAGCCAAAAACACAAGCCAGTATTCGCACTATCTATATTGACACAGATACCATCAAAGAATTGAAAGCATGGCAGGAAGTACAGCAAAAGGTTTTAAAGGGCTGCGACCTTGTACTAAGCTATAATGGGATTCCCACCAGTAAGCACACCCTCCCACGGGCTTTAGAAAAACTTGCTGGATTGGCAGGCGTACACCGTATCAAAATTCATGCACTCAGACATTCCCATGCTTCCCTGCTCATCAGTATGGGGGAAAATCCTTTATTGATTAAAGAACGTCTGGGGCATGAAAAGATACAGACCACGTTAGGAACCTATGGACATTTATACCCCAACACCAACGTGGAAGTTGCCCAAAAATTAACTGGTGTTCTCACTTATACTCCGGCAACAACCAGTGTTGCCGATTACACCAGCAATCAGCATACAGCAATCTATCACAGAGCAGTTGAATAAAAAAATGCAATCAAAATGCAATTCTAAAAGGAAAGAGCCTCAAAACCCTTGAAAATAAAGGCTTTGAAGCTCTGCTCCGACTATTCAAACTCAATCGTAGCCGGCGGCTTCCCCGTACAATCATACAGCACCCGGTTAACCCCCTTCACCTCATTCACAATCCTGCTGGTCACCTTCCCCAGTACCTCCCAGGGAATCTGGGCAGCTTCCGCGGTCATGAAATCAGATGTAAGCACGGCCCTCAGTGCAATTGCATAATCATACGTCCTCTCATCGCCCATGCATCCCACGGAGCGCATATTGGTAATGGCTGCAAAGTACTGTCCCAGGTCCTTATCCACCCCGGCCTTTGCAATCTCTTCCCTGTAAATCGCATCCGCATCCTGTACAATCCTTACCTTATCAGCCGTTACCTCACCGATGATCCTGACGCCAAGACCCGGGCCTGGGAATGGCTGCCTGAATACCAGATACTCCGGAATCCCCAGTTCCAGACCAGCCTTACGCACCTCATCCTTAAACAGCAGGCGGAGCGGCTCCACCAGTTCCTTAAAGTCAACATGCTCAGGAAGCCCGCCAACATTGTGGTGGGACTTAATCACAGCAGACTTGCCCAGGCCGGACTCAATCACATCCGGGTAAATGGTTCCCTGGACCAGATAATCCACGGCGCCAATCTTCTTTGCCTCTTCTTCGAATACACGGATGAATTCCTCACCTATGATTTTACGCTTTGCCTCAGGCTCTTCCACGCCCTTCAGCCTTGCATAGAACCTCTCCTGGGCATTCACACGGATAAAGTTTAAATCATACTGTCCTTCAGGGCCGAATACGGCTTCTACCTCGTCCCCTTCATTCTTCCTTAAAAGGCCATGGTCAACGAACACACAGGTCAGCTGCTTACCGATTGCCTTGGACAGCATGACCGCCGCAACCGAGGAATCCACCCCGCCGGAAAGCGCACAAAGCACCTTCCCACCGCCAATCTTCTCCCTCAGCGCCTTAATCGTGGTATCTACGAATGAATCCATCTTCCAGTCCCCGGAACAGCCGCAGACATTGTATACAAAGTTGGACAGCATCCTGGTTCCTTCTTTTGTGTGGACTACCTCAGGATGGAACTGAACTCCATAGAAATTCCTTTCCACACACTCCATACCGGCAACCGGGCATGATTCCGTATGGGCCGTAATCCTGAACCCTGCAGGTACCTGGGCAATATAGACCCCATGGCTCATCCAGCACACGGTCTTTGGCGATACCCCCTCAAACAGCTTGCTGGACGTATCTACATCCACCTCCGTGTGTCCATACTCGCTGACAACCGCTTTCTTGACAACGCCGTCCAGCAGGTAACTCATCAGCTGGGCTCCGTAGCAGATTCCAAGAACCGGTATCCCCAGTTCAAAAATCTCCCTGGAACAGCGCGGAGCGCCGTCTTCAAATACCACATCCGGTCCGCCTGTGAAAATGATTCCCTTGGGATTCATCTCCTTAATCTTGTCCAGGCTCATATTGTAAGGATGGACTTCGCAGTATACATTGCACTCGCGGACGCGGCGCGCAATCAGCTGATTATACTGACCGCCAAAGTCCAAAACGATAATCATCTCTCTATCCATGAGATTTGTTCCTCCATGTCATGTCTTTTCTGGATATTCCCGCCAAAACCTAAAATCCGAACTACCTCTCCCTATACCATGACCCAATTTACCAGAAAATATTTATATCCGCATAAATTGAAAGAGATTGTACAAAATAGTACAATCTCTTTTTTATCTTTCGTATGAGTATATTATACGGCACCCTACCGCAAATAGCAAGTAATTTCGACAATTTTTTCAGATTTTTTCTCAATCTATTTTCTTAAACTGTTTTTTATCCCTTTTTCCATCCCCCTCAATGCCTATCCTTCTTCAAAAGCGTTTCCGGAAAACCACTTAAATCAGGTAGTTTCTTTCCGGGTCCCCTCTCCACTCCTCTATCAGCTGGGGTTTTACCACATCATACCATTGTTTCATCATCCTGAAATGAAACATATCCTTTTGAAGGCCCTCCAAAGCATGCGTTTCATTCCAATACCGCCCAAGCCGCATTTCCAGGTCCGCAACCATCCCCGCATATTCCGGGCGTTCCCCCAAATCCTCCAATTCTTCCGGATCATTCTTAAGGTTAAACAGCTGGCATGTTTCATGACCTGCATGCTTCACCAGCTTATACGTCCCAAGCATCAGCATTGCGCTGGGTTTATCCCCCTTAATATCACTGCACACCGAAACCACCTCCCTGTCCCCAGGGACAGGTGTACCTGAGGTCAAATGGGAAACCAGGCTCATTCCGTCCATATCCGGCAGCTGTTCGCACCCAGACAGTTCCAAAAGAGTGGGCGCAATATCCAAAAGGCTGGTAAGACCGCCCACATGGCCGCCCGCCGGAAATACTCCCGGCCACACGTATACCATAGGCACATGGGACGCCCCTTCATAGAAATTGGTTTTCCAGAACAGTCCGTGTTCTCCTATGTTATCCCCGTGGTCGGAACCATAGATTATAATGGTATTTTCCCACCCAATGGTAGACTTGACCACATCCAGGATCCTGCCTATGAGGCCATCCACATATTCCACCATGCCGTAGTAGGCTGCGCGTATCCTGCGCACATCCTCAGGCGTTACCTCTTCCATGCCCCGGTTTGCATACCATTCCCGGATAGCGGGATGCATCATGGCCTTTTCCTCACGGCCTGGAAAATGAAGCTCTGGCAGCTGCTTATAATAGTGGAGGAATAATTCCTCCGGCGCTATGTATGGGCAGTGGGGGCCGTAGAATCCCACGGTCATGAACAGGGGGCGTCCATCCGTCCTCTCCGTCAGATAACGGCAGGCCTCCTTTGTTACGTCTTCATCGTAATCCAATACCGCAGAATGTCCGGCCCCTGATTTTTTTATGGAGGTCAGGTTCTGTCCTGATGAACGTTTAAACCCTCCATAAATGAAGGCCTCGTTATCCCCTCCGATGAAGCAGGGGGTGATGTCCCCCACAAGACGCTTCTCATAACCATGGCGCTGGTCATTTCCCACAAAATGCATCCTTCCGCACAAAACGGTCTCATATCCGCCAACGGTCATGGAATTGACAAAGGTGGCCTTATCGGACGGCAGGCACTGCATGTTATTATAAACCCCATTCCTGGTGGGCAGAAGGCCCGTCAGCATGGACGACCTGCTGGGCACACACAAAGGCGCGGCACAGTAGCATGAATCCAAAGCCGTTCCCCTGGCGTAAAGGCTGTCCAGATTTGGTGTGCGCGCATAGGAATCACCGCTGTTTCCCATTACCCTGTGGTTGTGCTGGTCTGATAACAGGTATATTATGTTGGGCTTCATGTTCTATTCCTCCTGCAGTTCCTGTTGGATTTTAGAATCCTGCTGAACTTCTTTTCCTCTTTTCAGGGCCTTTATATTGGCATAAATCAGATAAACAGTAAGCAGCAGTATGCCGATACAAAGCGGCCTGGTAAGCACATATAATAAAATATTTTTTCCCTGGGCAAAGACAATGGTGTACGTCCTGACAAAATTACTTTCTATGATACTGCCCAGGATCAGTCCCAAAACCACCGGTGTGTTAGGAATCCCAAGCTTAGCCAGTAGGACGCCGAAGATGCCCATGCCAATGGCCACGATTACATCATATACGGAATTGTTCACACTGTATGCGCCAATCAGGGAACACATCAGCACTACCGGAATGATATGCCGTATATTCAGCTTGAGAATGGATGCAAAGACAGGAATGCCAACGACTCCGATAGCCACCATGATTACTGCTGCCAGAAACATTCCAAATATAAAGGTATAAACAATCTCTCCGTGATCCACGAACAGCCTTTGTCCAGGAACCAGGCCATGAATGGTCAATGCGCCGAACATGATGGCCGAGGTGGAGGATCCCGGTATCCCCAGGGACAGCATAGGAACCAGGGAACCGCCTACTGCCGCATTGTTTGCACTTTCCGGCGCAACAATTCCCGCCGGATTGCCCTGGCCGAAGGTTCCTTCCCTGTCCCTTCCCTTGGCTTCCCCATAGGCCAGAAAGGAAGCAATCGCGCCTCCGGTCCCGGGCAATATACCTATAAATGTCCCAATTGCGGAAGATTTCAGTAAAACACCGGTATACTTTTTCCATGTTTCCTTCCAGATGTCCAGGAACCGTACTTGTTTAAGCTGCAGGGAGGTCTGATTCCCACCCGGTTCCTCCAGCCCGGTTCCCTGTTTAATCATTTCTGCAATGGCAAACAGACCAATGATTGCAGGTATCAGGTTGATACCGCCCCTGAGGGCCCTGGCCCCAAAGGTAAAACGCATGGCGCCTGTGTTCCCGTCAATCCCTATCATGGCAAGGAACAGGCCGGCAAGCGCTGCCAGCAGTCCCTTCGGAACATTTTTCCCGGTAAGGCTTCCTACAATGGTCAGGCCGCATATGGCCAAAAGCATCATCTCCGGAGGCCCGAACATAACGGAGATACTTGACAGTACAGGCGCGAAAAACAACAGGACCACCAATCCTATGATACTGCCTATCCCGCTGGCGATAACGGAAAAATATAAGGCGCTTTTCCCTTCCCCTTTCCTGGTCATCTGGTATCCCTCCAAAGCAGTACAGGATGCCTCCGCTGTTCCCGGACAATTAATCAGGATTCCCGATATGGATCCGCCATAGGACGAGCCAAGATAAATCCCGCCCAGGAATAGCAGCCCCTGTTCCGGTCTCATGGCATAGGTAAATGGCAGCATGACCGCTATCCCAATCCCTCCATTCATACCGGGTATGGCTCCCAGTACCACACCTGCAGCAGTGCCCAGGAAACACACCACCAGTGTCTGAATACTGAACAAATTAACCAGTACCTGTGTCATCAGCTCCATTTGCCGCACCCCTCTCCGGTTTTATTTTGTCAACATGGCCTTTCTCATAGCAAAATCTTCTTTTAAAAATGCATCCAGCTCCGGTCCTGTCAGCAGCGCGGGTTCCTCATCAATACCAGAAACACTGTCCCTGATTTCCCCATCATATCCCTGCTTTAAATTTTCTACCAGGACATCCACCACTGAATCGGGAAGGCCCTTTGGTCCCACCAGCATCCTGATTGCCGGGTTGGCAATCCCATATCCCTGCTCCGCAAAAGTGGGGACATCCGGAAATGTTCCAAGACGCTCCGACAGCATGATGCCCAATACGTTCAGATCCTGTTCCTGGGCCTGTGAGATAAACTTGGCGCTCAGGATCCCGGCTTCAATATGCCCGCCTAGCAAATCAGCCAGGACCTTGTTGCCGCCTTCATACACAACACCCGTGGTGACAATCCCCATTTTTTCATTCATCAGGTCCAGCGACAGGTTCTGTATCGCAGACGGTAACGCAACGGTCATCTCTCCGGGCTTTTCCTTGGCCTTTTGGATAAAATCCTCCAGTCCGTTCATATCCGTGCCCTTTTTCAAGACCAGGATATCCCCTGTTGTATTCAGTCCTGCGATATAAGTGAAATCCTCTGTGGTAAAATCACATTCACCTGCCCCATATACGAAATTAGCCACATCCGTATTAGAGAATACCCCCAGCGTATAGCCGTCGGCATCTGCATCCGCAATATCCCCCATACCGACCAGGCCGCTTGCACTGCCATTATTAATAATCACAATGGCCTTTCCCAATGTTTTTTCAAGCGGTGTACAGACAGCCCTTGCCATGGCATCTGTCCCGCCCCCGGCCGCTGCCGTGACAATGCATTGAATCTCTTTCTCAGGATATACAGCGGATGCCCCTGTCTTATCCTCTGATTTATCACCTGCCTTATCACCTGATTCCGGCCCCTTAATTGTCTCGGCCGCTGCCTTCACCGAAGTCTCCTTGGTTCCGTCCCCGCTCTTTGTACATCCGGACAAGACCGCTGCTGCCATTAACGCTGCACATACTGATACCCATAATTTTTTTGTTCCTCTTCTCCTCATAAGATTCCTTCCTTTCTTCTGCCGGGGCATGTTTCAATACTGCCAGATACCAGGGCGTGTTTGAACATTCATTCCCGCCGTCTGCACGCCTTAAAATAGGATGCCTGACGGTGTGACGATTTTAAGCCCTAATGTAAATACTGCAAAAGCGCCCGCTGTTACCAACAGCGAATATCCCAGGACGCCGGCCATCGCTTTTCTTGTTTTTACCGGAGTTATCAGCCATGAGATACCTGCAATTACTAAGAATGCCGCAAAATAAAAACCCAGAATCCCTGCCATTAGCGGATTAATAAACAGGAAAAGGACCATCACAATCTCCTTCCATGAAATCCGTGGTGACTTTTCATCCGGGGCGCCTCTGACCGCGATGCCCATTAGTAATAATCCTATCAGGATTATCATCACAAACACAGCCATGGGATACATTCCTCTGGACAGCCCAGTCATCCCTGCCATGCAAAATCCAAAACAGCTGGCCAGGATACCGGATAGAAAGCTTGTTTTAAGAAAAATTTTCTCTTTTTTCAAAGTACGCCCCTCCCTCTTTCCCTTATTTTCTTAGTGATATTGTCATAATAGCATATTCTTTCTTTAAAATCAAGAAATATTTTCTCTTTTTCCATGATTTATTTTATATAATCAGGAAATATTTTCTCTTTATTTTTTCTTTTTTTCTCTTTTTCCTTGTGTTCTCTGTAAAAAAGTGGTATAATACAGGAAAATCAATGGGAGAAACAGTTATGGAGAAAAAAATCACCTTACAGGATATTGCAAATACAGCCAATGTGACAGTTGCAACTGTCCACAAAGCACTTCACAACAAAAAAGGCGTCAGTCCTGAGAAGCGTGAGGAAATCCTGGCGCTGGCCAATTCCATGAACTACTATACCGAATCGTCTTCTGCCCAAAAGACATACAAAATTGCCGCTGTATTTCCCGGCCCGACCAATGATAACCGGTATTTTTACCAGTATATCTGGAAAGGAATCCATGCGCGGGCAAAGGAACTGGCCCCCTGCCACTTAGAAATCCTGGACATGACCTTTGACGGAGGCCAGGAACAGCAGCTTCAGATATTGAACCATATCTGGAGCACCCGCCGTCAGGAGCTTTCCGGATTGCTTACCGTGGTCTGGAACGAAACTGATTCATTGGAGATACTGAACCGTTTTACAGACGAGGGAATTAAAGTCTTTACCATTTCCGCAGATGCCCCCTTCAGCCAGCGCACCGCCTGCATCATGGCCAACCCTTACCGTTCCGGCCGTCTGGCCGCTGAGTATCTGGGCTCCGTCCTCAAACAGCCGTGCCGCGTTGTTATTATCGGTACAAAGCGTGACACCAACAACCATGCCCAGGTAGTGCGGGGATTTTTTGATCAGATGACGGAAAGCAATCCTCTGATAGAAATCATTGAACTGTATGAAAATGTTTATTATCCGGATAAACTCTTTGATACACTCAGTGAATTCCTTCATACAATTGACAATATTTTAGGAATCTATGCAAACAATGCAAGGACCACTGCACGTGTATGCACCATGGTAAAAGACATTGGGTATCAGGACAAGGTGACGATTATAGGGAGCGAACTTTTTGACGAATCCAAAGAAGCATTAAAACAGGGAATCCTGAATGCCATTATTGACCAAAACGGTTATGAACAGGGATACAAAGGCTTATCGATTGCATTTGACAACATCGTGCTTGGGAATGATGTACCGACAAAACATGAAATCAACACCTCTTTGATTTTGAAGAACAATCTTCCTCTGTAAATGCAAAAACCGTACCATCTGACTTTTCTTATCGGTCAGATGGTACGGTTTCATTCTGTCTGTCATTCCATGTCCATGGCGCCCTGTTCATTGGATTCCAGATACTTATTAATATAAACCCCAGTATAAGAAACAGGATTCCCGGCCACATCCTCCGGCGTTCCCTTGGCAATCACGGTACCGCCCTTGTCCCCGCCTTCGGGTCCGATGTCAATGATGTAATCCGCCGTCTTAATCACATCCAGATTATGCTCAATGACCACCACCGTATTGCCGCCGTCAGACAGCCTGCGGAGGATATCAATCAGCTTGTGCACATCCGCAAAATGCAGTCCCGTGGTAGGCTCATCCAGGATATAGATGGTCTTGCCCGTGCCGCGCTTGGACAGTTCGGTTGCCAGCTTGATACGCTGGGCCTCACCGCCTGACAATTCGGTGGAAGGCTGGCCCAGCCTGATGTAACCCAGGCCCACATCATACAGGGTCTGTATCCTGTCTCTTATACACATCTCCGAGCCCACGAGACATGCGCAGA
>ERZ652156.705-NODE-705-length-9994-cov-7.55861_pt1 | contig 9994 bp, 8 predicted proteins | sample MGYA00514760_ERZ652156 | MGnify/ENA metagenome assembly ERZ652156
AAGAGACAGAAACTGCCGCTTACGGTTTGCTGCGTTTCTCCCTGCCGCTGTTCCCGAACGCGTCGGCAGAGTTCGCGCCAATTGCTATGTGGCTGGGTGTTATCGGCATCTTCTACGGTGCGTGGATGGCCTTCGCCCAGACCGATATCAAACGTCTGATCGCCTACACCTCGGTTTCCCACATGGGCTTCGTGCTGATTGCAATCTACACCGGCAGCCAGTTGGCCTACCAGGGCGCGGTAATCCAGATGATTGCGCACGGCTTGTCGGCGGCGGGTCTGTTTATTCTCTGCGGTCAGCTTTATGAACGTATCCATACCCGCGACATGCGCATGATGGGCGGTCTGTGGAGCAAGATGAAATGGCTGCCAGCACTGTCGCTGTTCTTTGCGGTGGCAACGCTTGGGATGCCTGGCACCGGTAACTTCGTCGGCGAATTTATGATTCTGTTCGGCAGCTTCCAGGTTGTCCCGGTGATTACCGTTATCTCTACCTTTGGGCTGGTCTTTGCATCTGTTTATTCGCTGGCGATGTTACATCGCGCTTACTTCGGTAAAGCGAAAAGCCAGATTGCCAGCCAGGAACTGCCAGGGATGTCGCTGCGTGAGCTGTTTATGATCCTGTTGCTGGTGGTGCTGCTGGTACTGCTGGGCTTCTATCCGCAGCCGATTCTGGATACCTCGCACTCCGCGATTGGCAATATCCAGCAGTGGTTTGTTAATTCCGTTACTACTACAAGGCCGTAAATCGCCATGACAATAACTCCACAAAACCTGATCGCACTGCTACCGTTGCTGATCGTCGGCTTGACGGTGGTGGTTGTGATGCTCTCCATTGCGTGGCGACGCAATCATTTCCTCAACGCTACGCTCTCGGTTATTGGGCTTAACGCGGCGCTGGTTTCGCTCTGGTTTGTTGGCCAGGCGGGCGCTATGGACGTTACGCCGCTGATGCGCGTTGATGGTTTCGCCATGCTTTACACCGGGCTGGTATTGTTGGCGAGCCTCGCCACCTGTACTTTCGCCTACCCGTGGCTTGAAGGCTATAACGACAACAAGGACGAGTTCTACCTGTTGGTGTTAATTGCCGCGCTGGGCGGGATCCTGCTGGCGAATGCCAACCATCTGGCGTCTCTGTTCCTCGGTATCGAACTGATCTCTTTGCCGCTGTTTGGCCTGGTCGGTTACGCTTTCCGCCAGAAACGTTCACTGGAAGCCAGTATCAAATACACCATCCTTTCTGCCGCAGCGTCTTCTTTCCTGCTGTTTGGTATGGCGCTGGTGTATGCGCAGTCTGGCGACCTGTCGTTTGTCGCGTTGGGTAAAAACCTTGGCGACGGTATGCTCAACGAGCCGCTGTTGCTGGCAGGTTTCGGCCTGATGATTGTTGGCCTCGGCTTCAAACTCTCTCTGGTGCCGTTCCACCTGTGGACGCCAGACGTATACCAGGGCGCGCCTGCGCCGGTTTCCACTTTCCTGGCGACGGCGAGCAAAATCGCTATCTTCGGTGTGGTGATGCGTCTGTTCCTCTACGCACCGGTGGGTGACAGCGAAGCGATTCGCGTGGTGCTGGCGATTATCGCCTTTGCCTCCATCATCTTCGGTAACCTGATGGCGCTGAGCCAGACCAATATCAAACGTCTGCTCGGTTACTCATCTATCTCTCACCTCGGCTATCTGCTGGTAGCGCTGATTGCGCTGCAAACCGGCGAGATGTCGATGGAAGCGGTAGGGGTTTACCTGGCCGGTTATCTGTTCAGCAGCCTCGGCGCGTTCGGCGTGGTCAGCCTGATGTCCAGCCCGTATCGTGGCCCGGATGCTGATTCCCTGTTCTCTTACCGCGGTCTGTTCTGGCATCGTCCGATCCTCGCGGCAGTGATGACGGTGATGATGCTGTCTCTGGCCGGTATCCCGATGACGCTGGGCTTTATCGGTAAGTTCTACGTGCTGGCAGTCGGTGTCCAGACACACTTGTGGTGGCTGGTGGGTGCCGTGGTTGTCGGTTCGGCAATCGGCCTCTACTACTACCTGCGCGTGGCGGTGAGCCTGTACCTGCACGCACCGGAACAACCGGGTCGCGATGCACCGTCAAACTGGCAGTACAGCGCGGGCGGTATCGTGGTGCTGATTTCTGCACTGTTGGTACTGGTGCTGGGTGTATGGCCACAACCGCTGATTAGTATTGTGCGGTTAGCAATGCCGCTGATGTAATCTGTTAGTTTGTAAGTCAGAAAGCCGCCGACATGTTCGGCGGTTTTTTTTGGCGCTCTGACACCATCACCCAACAATAACCGTCAGCGCATGATTCCCTTGTCGCAGCATACGTCGATACGCGCTAATCAGCTTTTCCATATCAAGCATGATCGAGGCAAAGAGTTGCCCCTCTAACTCTTCTGAAAAGGTCACTCCCGGATAAATCTCCATTTCATTGAGTCGCTTAATGGAAAACTGTTTACGCAGCTCACTTCGATCCAGTGATTCCAGTCGGTCGATTGTCGCGGCTAATTCCTGATTCCAGGTCAATCCCAGGAAGCCATCTATGCCATCTTCGAGGCTGTGTTCACCAAGCACGGCACGACTCAGCGGATCATTCTTCGCGGGATCAAAAGCAGAGGTGCCTGTCAGCCCAAAGTGTAAAAAATCCCAGCGTTTATCAATATCCAGTCGGCGTAATCCTGAAAGCGTGTCATGTATATTATCCATCAAAGGTTTTTCAGTAGACTCAAGCAGTTGGTTAATCTTTTCTGAGTCAATTTCTGCAAAATAGCCAATCATTCCCATTTATTTTTCCTCCATTGAATTTTATGTTTCGCATCTTAAAACAGACGAGGGAAAATAAAATGTACATGTCGCTGTTTCTGGACCCGCCTCGAGAAATTTTTATTATTTACTGTTGTATAACAAGGTTATAACACCATCCACCACCTGAGCCATTTTCTGATAATTCAATCTGTCTGCGGTATCACCGGGCAAGTGGTATTGTTTATTACGATAAAAAGCGGTGTCAGTAATCATTACGGCGGGAATATCGTGTTGCCAATAATTAAGGTGATCAGAAAAATCAATACCGGGAATAAACCCTGGGGCATTCATAGAATAAACAGATAAATCCCGGGATGACAACAATGCCGCTTTTACCTGACGAACGGCGTTGATATCCTGCATTCTGCCGACCACAGCAATAAAGTCTCCCCGATCGGGATAAAGCCAGGACATTGCCGGGTAAGGGTAATTCTGGCTTCCAGGCGCAGAGTCGTAATAGCCAATCGGGGACGCCCTGCGCGGTAACTCTGGCACCGCTACTGACAAAGAACTCTTTTATATACTCTGCGGACCTATTCAGATTATCAATATTGCCGGCATTACGTGGATGCACAGTTTGTGTAAGATAACGAACTGTTTTTTCTAATTGCCCAGGACTTACGTGTCGGGGCGTTGGCGATAATGCAGTGACCCAGGGTTGGTAAAAATAATCAGAGGGAGTGAAAACAGAAATAATATAACAAAAGGAAAATTTTTTTCATATGTAAATTATCAATAAAAGGCGTTATTTCCTTATTATTTATAATGAATTATGAGCGTTTATTTTATTACGCTTGGTAGAGATATACAAAAAGTGTTTTTTACAGTGGGTTCGCTATTTTTAAAAAGGAATTTCTGTGAGGAATAAAAATATAATTATGTTATTTATTGGCAGATTGAATTGACAAGTGGGGCAGAAATCTGAGGGTAAGAAAAGTCAGCAACTACAATCCACTACATCAACAGACCAGCAATCGCGTGCCGCGATACGCTGGAAATACCCGTAGATTGAACTGGCAGATGGTGTGACTGACATCAGTCAGTGATGACTGTTTAGCAAACTATGTTCGACCAGTCAGCATATTTGCTGACTGGTCGAATTAATTAACAATGATGTTAACTCACTCTTTTGCCGGATGCTCTATTTTTGGGTTGTGAGTGTTTTATTTCTAAGTTTCTATAATAATGATTGATATTTGCATCGCCATATTTATCTAAATAACAATTTCTGTTTGCCAGTCGATGTTGAAAATCAATTTCGTACTGCTCTTCTGCTGAATATTTTTTAAATCTGTCAGCATAGTTTTTTAATAACGTATAGGGGGCGCTGTCAGAATTGCTTTCCCTTTGTTCAATCACTTCCTGGGCTGCCATGCACACAAATGCACCGCAACTTTGGCTTAAGTATTGCTGAAGATCGGCATGTAAAAATATTATCTCTGGTTCATTTAAATGAACTTTTATATTATTATTCGACATTTCTCCCATGAGTTCAGAATTAAAACTATTAATGACACGCTTAAGTGAATTTTCTTTATCATGGCCTAGTGCACGCAATGAGTTGAATATGACGCATTTTATTTGTAGTTTATTATTTTTTTTATTTACTATTTTCTGTAGCGAAACTAATATCCAGTGTCCGCCAGTATTTATGGGGAATAACTGGACTTCATTCGGCCATGATGGATCGCTCTTAATATTTTCATTGAGAGCGTCTTCCAGGTGAGTTCTGGTGGAGTAGGGGACGTAGAGACCAGTAGGATAATTGACTTGAGTATTTTTTGCATTAGCGGCGATCTTCTGAAGATAGCAAGCTATTTCATCTGTGGTTAATTGACGATTTTTATCCCAGAAGTTTGTACCATCACTCAGTTCATTATTCTCATCATTTAAAAGCACCTTTGAAAGCGACTGTTTTTCAGATATAAGAGGAATTTCATCACCGATAATTGTCATTAATTTCGAAGGGGAGAATAGTTTTTTGAACAGGAGATCATCTGAATCATGTGATTTGAGGGGGGAGTTGGTTGCGATATGTGCCAGATTATATAATTTTAAACAAGCATTTTTGATAAGTCGGATAATCGATAGGGTCTCATTTGTTGGGTTTCTAACAATATGGTAAAGAATATCTTCAGCTTTTTTTCCAAATTCATCATAACCTAACGCAATATTATGCAGTAACTCAATGCTTTCTTCATCTCCGGATAACGCTGTTTTTTTTAAAGACTGCAGTAATTCCTCGGTCACAGTAAATTTTTCTGCAAATGTCTGACTGAGTTGCGTTTGAGATAATTGACAATAATTGCTGACAACTGTAACCATCATAGGCTCCTTTTAGTTGCAAAGGTTGTGCTGAATGAAGATAAAAAGAGGCAACTTATTGCTCTGAATATAGTGCGTAAGGAGATGAATAAATATCAAAAATCGCTCAATATGCCCGTGTGGGTGGATATATGTAGCGCGGGTTGCGATAACAGGGCAAGTTTCGCCCTGTTTTTAATAATAAGCAGAGTTAAACGTTAAACACGGTGAAATCATTCGCCAGTTCAGTCGCCGGGAAAATTGACCTGCATTCACGTAACAGGTGCTGACAACCTTTGTCATCATAGCGCGAGCTGACGTGGGTAATGATTAGCTTACCGACTCCAGCCTCACGAGCTAGTGTCGCAGCCTGGCGTGTAGAGCTATGGCCGCGACTATTGGCTTTGGCTTCCATGGTTATATCCAGCGTCGCTTCGTGCACCATGACATCGACACCTTTAGCCAGGTCAAGTGCGGCATCGCAGGGGCCGGTATCGCCGAAAATAGCGAGCGCTTTACCTGGCACTGGAGCAGCTAAGTAATCTGCGCCGTTAATCTGCCTTCCATCTTCCAGCATGATTGTTTTGCCCGCTTTTAATTCCTGAAACAGTGGGCCAGGCGGTACGCCAGCAGCTTTTAATGCCTGGGCATTTAATGCACCCGGTTTATAATGTTCTTCAATACGATAGCCATAGCATTCCAGTGGGTGTTCCATTGGATAAGCGGTCACTTTGCGCAGGCCATCATCGAGAATTTCGCCAGCGCCAATTTCGACAATTTCCAGCGGATAATCGGTCCATGAGCCGCTAATCCGCAGCGCGGTTTCCACAAATTCACGGATACCTTGCGGACCATAAATCGTTAAGGGTTGGATAATGCCTGACATAGAACGACTGCACAGCAAGCCGGGTAAACCAAAAAGATGATCGCCATGAAGGTGACTGATAAAAATCTTGTCCAGTTTTCCAGGGTTAAAGGCGGTATGCAGTAGCTGATGCTGGGTGCCTTCACCGCAGTCAAACAACCAAAGTCCGCTCTGGGTCGGATGTTGCAGGTTAAGCAATATTGCCGTGACATTGCGCGTACGGGTTGGCACACCGGCTGAAGTACCTAAAAAAATTAATTCCATGAGTTCATCACGTTTCAAAAAATATTCCGGCTAGTATAAGGCATACATCTAAAAGGAGAGCATTATGATTGAATGGCAAGATCTGCATCACTCTGAATTATCGGTTTCCCAGCTTTATGCCTTATTACAACTGCGTTGCGCGGTGTTTGTTGTCGAGCAGAATTGCCCTTATCAGGATATCGATGGTGATGATTTGACGGGGGATAATCGCCATATTCTCGGTTGGAAAAATGATGAACTGGTGGCGTATGCGAGGATTCTGAAAAGTGATGATGATCTTGAGCCGGTCGTTATAGGTCGGGTGATTGTCAGTGAAGCGTTGCGTGGCGAAAAAGTGGGGCAGCAGCTGATGAGTAAAACACTCGAAACATGTACGCATCACTGGCCTGATAAGCCTGTTTACCTCGGGGCGCAGGCGCATCTGCAAAACTTCTACCAGAGTTTCGGTTTTATCCCTGTGACGGAGGTCTATGAAGAAGATGGTATCCCACACATTGGGATGGCACGCGAGGTAATTCAGGCGTAATCAATAACCCTTGTCTATAGTTAGTGACAGGTTTTACGCAAATGGAGAACGAGAATGTCTAATCAGTTTGGTGATACACGTATCGATGACGACCTGACGCTGCTTAGTGAAACACTGGAAGAGGTGCTCCGCTCCTCTGGCGATCCCGCCGATCAGAAATATGTTGAGCTGAAAGCGCGTGCAGAAAAAGCGCTGGATGATGTGAAAAAACGGGTTAGCCAGGCTTCAGACAGTTATTACTATCGGGCGAAGCAGGCTGTTTATCGTGCTGATGACTACGTCCACGAAAAACCCTGGCAAGGAATTGGTGTGGGCGCGGCCGTTGGGCTGGTACTAGGACTGTTGCTGGCACGCCGTTAAAACCTCCCTACACCGGGGTACTGCATTTTTTTTGTAGTACCCCGTATAATGTGAGGCTTTTAACAGGGAGAGGTCCGCGTGCAATCACTTACTACGGCGCTGGAAAATCTACTGCGCCATTTGTCGCAAGAGATTCCGGCGACACCCGGCATTCGGGTTATCGATATTCCTTTCCCTCTCAAAGACGCTTTTGATGCCTTGAGCTGGCTGGCCAGTCAGCAAACATACCCGCAATTCTACTGGCAACAACGTAATGGTGATGAAGAAGCTGTCGTCCTGGGCGCGATTACCCGTTTTACGTCGTTGGACCAGGCACAACGTTTTCTTCGCCAGCACCCGGAACACGCCGACTTACGCATTTGGGGGCTGAATGCTTTTGACCCGTCGCAGGGCAATTTACTTTTACCCCGCCTGGAATGGCGACGCTGTGGCGGTAAAGCCACGCTGCGGCTGACGCTATTCAGCGAAAGCTCCCTTCAGCACGATGCGATTCAGGCAAAAGAATTTATCGCCACACTGGTGAGTATCAAGCCCTTGCCTGGGTTACATTTAACCACCACGCGAGAACAACACTGGCCGGACAAAACGGGCTGGACGCAATTAATCGAACTGGCAACGAAAACCATCGCCGAAGGTGAGCTCGACAAAGTGGTGCTCGCTCGGGCAACTGACCTGCATTTCGCAAGTCCGGTCAACGCGGCGGCGATGATGGCTGCCAGTCGTCGACTGAATCTGAATTGCTACCATTTTTACATGGCCTTTGATGGCGAAAATGCTTTTCTTGGCTCTTCACCGGAACGGTTATGGCGGCGGCGTGACAAAGCGCTGCGTACTGAAGCGCTGGCGGGAACAGTAGCAAATAATCCTGATGATAAGCAGGCGCAGCAGTTAGGAGAGTGGCTGATGGCGGATGATAAAAACCAGCGCGAGAACATGCTGGTGGTGGAAGATATCTGCCAACGATTACAGGCCGATACCCAGACGCTGGATGTTTTACCGCCGCAGGTACTGCGTCTGCGTAAAGTGCAGCATCTTCGCCGCTGTATCTGGACTTCACTCAACAAAGCGGATGATGTGATCTGTTTACATCAGTTGCAGCCAACGGCAGCAGTTGCTGGCTTACCGCGCGATCTGGCGCGACAGTTTATCGCCCGTCACGAACCGTTCACCCGAGAATGGTACGCCGGTTCTGCGGGCTATCTCTCATTACAACAAAGCGAATTCTGCGTTTCCCTGCGCTCAGCAAAAATTAGCGGCAATGTCGTGCGATTATATGCTGGCGCGGGCATTGTCCGTGGTTCCGACCCCGAGCAAGAGTGGCAGGAAATCGACAACAAAGCGGCAGGGCTGCGTACTTTATTACAAATGGAATAGTAATGAGTCGCATCATTACCGATTCATATCAATAATCTATTTTTGTAGCTCCTTATACTTAGCCGCAATATTGATACCGGACAAACTCATGTCAGTAAGCGCATTTAACCGACGCTGGGCGGCGGTCATTCTGGAAGCATTAACGCGTCACGGCGTCAGACACATCTGTATCGCCCCAGGCTCGCGTTCTACACCGTTAACGTTAGCGGCGGCGGAGAATTCCGCATTCATTCACCACACCCATTTCGATGAGCGTGGGTTGGGGCATCTGGCGCTGGGGCTGGCGAAAGTCAGCAAGCAGCCGGTGGCGGTGATTGTGACCTCCGGCACGGCGGTGGCAAATCTCTATCCGGCACTGATTGAAGCCGGGTTAACCGGAGAAAAACTGATTCTCTTAACCGCCGATCGCCCGCCGGAGCTAATTGACTGCGGCGCGAATCAGGCAATTCGCCAGCCGGGAATGTTCGCCTCTCACCCCACGCACAGTATTTCATTGCCGCGCCCGACCCAGGATATCCCCGCACGTTGGCTGGTTTCTACCATCGACCACGCTCTCGGTACGCTTCATGCGGGGGGAGTCCATATCAACTGCCCGTTTGCTGAACCGCTGTATGGCGAAATGGACGATACCGGGCTTAGCTGGCAACAGCGTCTGGGTGACTGGTGGCAGGACGACAAACCGTGGCTGCGTGAAGCGCCTCGTCTGGAAAGTGAAAAACAGCGCGACTGGTTCTTCTGGCGACAAAAGCGCGGCGTGGTGGTTGCCGGGCGCATGAGTGCGGAAGAGGGCAAAAAAGTTGCCCTGTGGGCGCAAACTCTTGGCTGGCCGCTGATTGGCGATGTGCTGTCACAAACCGGGCAGCCGCTGCCGTGTGCCGATCTTTGGTTAGGCAATGCCAAAGCGACCAGCGAGCTGCAGCAGGCGCAAATTGTGGTGCAACTGGGAAGCAGCCTGACGGGGAAACGGCTCCTGCAATGGCAGGCAAGCTGTGAACCAGAAGAGTACTGGATTGTTGATGACATTGAAGGGCGACTTGATCCGGCACACCATCGCGGACGTCGCTTAATTGCCAATATTGCCGACTGGCTGGAGCTGCATCCGGCAGAAAAACGCCAGCCCTGGTGCGTTGAAATCCCGCGCCTGGCGGAACAGGCAATGCAGGCGGTTATTGCCCGCCGTGATGCGTTTGGCGAAGCGCAACTGGCGCATCGCATCAGCGACTATCTGCCTGAACAGGGGCAATTGTTTGTTGGTAACAGCCTGGTGGTACGTCTGATTGATGCGCTTTCGCAACTTCCGGCAGGTTACCCGGTGTACAGCAACCGTGGGGCCAGCGGTATCGACGGGCTGCTTTCGACCGCCGCCGGCGTTCAGCGGGCAAGCGGCAAACCGACGCTGGCGATTGTGGGCGATCTCTCCGCACTTTACGACCTCAATGCGCTGGCGTTATTGCTGTCTCTTATACACATCTCCGAGCCCACGAGACATGCGCAGATCTC
>ERZ652156.713-NODE-713-length-9939-cov-7.09915_pt1 | contig 9939 bp, 10 predicted proteins | sample MGYA00514760_ERZ652156 | MGnify/ENA metagenome assembly ERZ652156
GCTCGGAGATGTGTATAAGAGACAGCTCAGGGCACGCTGGCGGAAAAGGTGCGCGCGGGCGGCGCGGGTATTCCGGCATTTTACACGGCCACCGGCTACGGCACGCCCGTGGCTGCCGGCAAAGACGTGCGCCAGTTTGCGGGGAAGCACTACATCCTCGAGGAGGCGATCGTGGGAGATTTCGCGCTCATTAAGGGCTGGAAAGCGGACTGGTACGGCAACGTTGTCTATCGGCATACCGCGCAAAATTTTAATCCGCTGATGGCAACGGCGGGCCGGATAACGGTCGTCGAGGTGGAAGAGATTGTTGCACCGGGCGAGCTGCCCCCGTCGGCCATTCATACCCCGGGAATTTACGTCGACAGGCTGATTGTCGGCCAGTTTGAAAAACGCATTGAACAGCGCACCCTGCGCGCGGAAGGAGTCTGACGATGTTAACCCGTGAACAGATGGCCATGCGCGTCGCCCGCGAGCTGCGCGACGGGTATTACGTCAACCTGGGGATCGGTATTCCTACCCTGGTGGCGAACTACATTCCGGACGGAATGGACGTGATGCTCCAGTCGGAAAACGGGCTGCTGGGGATGGGGGCTTTTCCTGACGAGCAGAGCCTTGACGCCGACATGATCAACGCCGGTAAACAGACCGTGACCGCGCGCACCGGCGCGGCCATTTTCGACTCGGCCCAGTCGTTTGCCATGATCCGCGGCGGTCATGTCGACCTGACCGTGCTGGGCGCGTTTGAAGTGGACGTCGAGGGCAATATCGCCTCGTGGATGATCCCCGGAAAGATGGTGAAGGGCATGGGCGGCGCGATGGATCTCGTCGCCGGGGCGCAGAACATCATTGTGGTGATGACCCACGCCTCGAAAAGCGGTGAGTCAAAGCTGCTGCCGCGCTGCACGCTGCCGCTCACGGGCGCGGGCTGTATCCGTCGGGTCCTCACCGACCTCGCTTTGCTGGAGATCGAGGACGGCGCGTTCATCCTGCGGGAATACGCTCCCGGCGTCAGTATCGACGAAATTGCGGCTAAGACAGCCGGGAAAATGATTGTGGCGGACGACGTTCGCGAGATGCGCTTCAACTGAGGACTCACGATGAAAGAAGTCATGATTGTCGGGGCAACGCGGACCCCCATAGGCAGTTTTCGCGGCTCGCTATCGTCCCTTTCGGCGGTTGAACTGGGGGCCGTCGCGGTGCGGCAACTGCTGGAGAACAGCAATCTTCTCGAAGAACAGGTAGATGAACTGATTTTCGGACAGGTGCTGACGGCGGGATGCGGGCAAAACCCCGCGCGTCAGACGGCCATCGCCTCCGGATTACCCGTCAGCACGCCGGCGACAACGGTCAACCTGGTGTGCGGCGCGAGCCTAAAAGCGGTGCAGCTCGCCGCGCAGGCGATCCGCTGCGGCGACGCGAACGTGGCCATCGCTGGCGGTCAGGAGAGCATGAGCAACGCCCCCTATCTGCTGGACGGCGCGCGTTCAGGGCTGCGTTTTGGCCATACGGGCCTGCAGGACAGCATGATTACCGACGGGCTGTGGGACGCGTTCAACGATTATCACATGGGGATCACCGCTGAAAACGTCGCTCGTGAGAATGCCATTTCCCGCGAGCAGCAGGACGCCTTCGCCGCCCGGTCGCAGCACAAAGCGGCCTTTGCCATCGAAGCGGATCGGTTTGACGCCGAGATAGCGCCGGTGACGGTAAAACAGGGCAAAAAACCGCCGCTTATCGTCAGCCGTGACGAACAGCCCCGGCCTGGCACTACCGCTGAGCAGCTGGCGCAGCTGCGCCCCGCCTTTTTGCAGGCGGAAGGCACGGTGACGGCCGGAAATGCGTCAACGCTCAACGACGGTGCCGCCGCGGTGCTGCTGATGAGCGGCGAAAAGGCGCGGGAGAGCGGTTTGCCGATCCTCGGTCGCATCGTGAGCTACGCCGTGACGGGCGTTGACCCGTCGGTAATGGGCATCGGTCCGGTCAGCGCCTGCCGGACGGCGCTGGCGAGGGCGGGCTGGACGCTCGATGACGTGGACCTCATTGAAGCCAATGAAGCCTTTGCCGCCCAGGCGCTGGCGGTAGGCAAGCAGCTCGGCTGGGATGAGCGCAGGGTGAACGTTAACGGCGGCGCTATCGCCCTGGGTCATCCGATTGGCGCCTCCGGCTGCCGCATCCTCGTGACGCTGCTGTACGAAATGCAGCGCCGTGACGTCAAAAAAGGGCTCGTCACCCTGTGCGTGGGCGGCGGGCAAGGCATTGCTCTGACCGTCGAGCGGTAAGCATCTCGTTGGTACCCGAATAATAACTAAAGTGAGGAGTCGTAATGAGCGTGTTAATTGCCCTGGCGGCGCTGGCGCTGCTGATGCTGGCGGCCTATCGCGGATACAGCGTTATTTTGTTTGCGCCGATTGCGGCGCTCGGCGCCGTGCTGCTGACCGATCCGGGTGCCGTCGGCCCGACGTTTACCGGTCTGTTTATGGAAAAAATGGTGGGCTTCGTCAAGCTCTACTTCCCGGTGTTCCTGCTGGGGGCCGTTTTCGGCAAGCTGATTGAGCTTTCCGGTTTCTCACGATCCATCGTCGCGGCCGCGATTCAGATCCTGGGCCGTCGCCACGCCATTCCGGTGATTGTCCTGGTGTGTGCGCTGTTAACCTACGGCGGCGTGTCGCTGTTCGTGGTGGCGTTTGCAGTGTATCCGTTTGCCGCGGAACTGTTCCGCCAGAGCGGCATCCCTAAGCGGCTGATCCCGGCCACCGTGGCGCTGGGGGCATTTTCGTTTACCATGGACGCCCTGCCCGGCACGCCGCAGATCCAGAACATCATCCCCACCAGCTTCTTTGGCACGAACGCCTGGGCCGCGCCGTGGCTTGGGCTTATTGGCTCTCTGTTTATTATCGTCTTTGGCCTGCTCTGGCTGGAGCGCCAGCGTCGTAAGGCGTTCAATAACAACGAAGGCTACGGCACGGATCTGAAAAATGAACCCGAAACGCCGGATAACATTAACCTCCCGCACCCGCTGATTGCTATCTCCCCGCTGCTGGTGGTGGGCATACTGAACCTGCTGTTTACCCGCTGGATCCCCGGCTGGTACGGCACGACCCACGAGCTTACTCTGCCAGGCCTGGCGAAACCGATTGTGACCGAGGTGGGCAAGATCACCGCCATCTGGGCCGTGGAAGCGGCGCTGATCTCCGGTATCGTGCTGGTGCTGATTTTTGGCTTTCGCAATATCCGGGGTCGTCTGGCAGAAGGCAGCCGGACCGCGGTGAGCGGTGCCATTCTGGCGGCGATGAATACCGCCTCGGAATACGGTTTCGGCGCGGTGATCGCCGCCCTGCCCGGGTTCCTGGTGTTATCCAAAGCGCTGGCGGCCATCCCGAATCCGCTGCTGAATGAGGCCATCAGCGTGACGGTGCTTGCGGGGATCACCGGCTCGGCGTCCGGCGGGATGAGCATTGCCCTCGCCGCCATGTCCGACTCGTTTATCGCCGCCGCCCACGCCGCCAATATCCCTCTTGAGGTGCTGCACCGCGTGGCCTCTATGGCGAGCGGCGGGATGGATACGCTGCCCCATAACGGCGCGGTGATTACCCTGCTGGCGATTACCGGCCTGAGCCATCGCCAGGCCTACGGCGGCATTTTCGCTATCACCATCATTAAAAGTCTGGCAGTGCTTTTTGTCATTGCCGTGTTCTATCTGACCGGCATTGTGTAAGGAGAGAAAGATGAATCTGAACGGTAAGACCGCGCTGGTGACGGGCTCGACCAGCGGCATTGGACTTGGGATCGCCCGCGTACTGGCGAAGGCCGGAGCGCAGCTGATCCTCAACGGTTTCGGCGACAGCGAATCAGCAAGAGAAGAGATTGCGCAGCTGGGCAAAAAGCCGGGCTATCACGATGCGGACCTGCGTGACGTGCTGCAAATTGAAGCCATGATGCGCTACGCCGAATCGCAGTTTGGCGGCGTGGACATCCTTGTCAACAACGCCGGGATACAGCATGTCGCGCCGGTTGACGCGTTTCCGGTGGAGAAATGGAACGACATTATCGCCATTAATCTCTCCTCGGTATTTCACACCAGCCGGCTGGCGCTGCCCGCCATGCGCGAGAAAAACTGGGGGCGCATCATCAATATCGCCTCCGTTCACGGGCTGGTGGCCTCAAAAGAGAAGTCAGCCTACGTTGCCGCCAAGCATGGCGTAGTGGGCTTTACGAAATCGCTGGCGCTGGAAACCGCCCGCACCGGTATTACCGCCAATACCATCTGCCCGGGCTGGGTACTGACGCCGCTGGTGCAACAGCAAATCGACCAGCGCATCGCTGAAGGCGTCCCGCCGGAGCAGGCTCGCGATCGGCTTCTCGCGGAGAAACAGCCTTCGGGCGAGTTTGTCACTCCGGAGCAGCTGGGTGAACTGGCGCTGTTTTTGTGCAGCGATGGCGCCGTGAACGTTCGCGGCGCCGCGTGGAATATGGATGGCGGCTGGGTTGCGCAGTGACTTTTGCCGGGTAAGGCGATGCCGCCACCCGGCAAAATCTCTAACTTGAGCAGCTGACCTCCAGCCGCTTGCCCCAGTCAGGCGGGCGGCTGACGTAGTCATCATCCCGGTCGACAAACGGCGTGCGCAACGCCAGATGCAAACGGTGTAGCTCGTCATACTTCCCCTGCTCTGCCTGCTCAATCGCCCGCTGCGCCAGCCAGTTGCGCAACACCATCGCGGGATTTGTCGCGTTCATCTGCGTCTGGCGGGTAGCGTCGTCCACCTGCTCCTGCTGCAGCCGCGCGCGGTAAGTGGCAAACCAGTCGTCAAACGCCTGTCTGTCAATAAACTCGTCGCGCAGCGGCGAGGCCGCACTGTGCTGCTCCGTCTGGCCCAGCATCCGGAAGGTACGGGTATAATCGCTGCCCTCGCGCGCCATCAGGGCAAACAGACCGTTGAGGATGTCGTTATCGCCCCTCTCCTGCGTCATCAGCCCCAGCTTGTTGCGCATCAGCGAGCCGTATTCTCGCAGCAATATGTCCTGATAGCTGTCGAGCGCATCATTGAGGGCATCTACGTCGATGAACGGCGACAGGGTTTGCGCAAGCCGCTGCAGGTTCCACAGGCCAACCGCGGGCTGATTGTCAAAGCTGTAACGTCCCTGATAGTCGGAATGGTTGCAGATATAGCCAGGCTGATAATCGTCCAGGAAACCAAACGGACCGTAATCAAAGGTCAGCCCGAGGATCGACATGTTGTCCGTATTCATGACGCCATGCGCAAAGCCCACCGTTTGCCAGCGGGCAATCAGGCTTGCGGTACGGGCAACCACATCCCTGAACCAGAGAACGTATTTATCCGCCTCGTCCTGCAAATGCGCCCAGTGGTGACGAATGGCAAAATCAGCCAGCTGGCGAACCTTGTCCGGCTCGCGGCGATAGTAAAAGTGCTCAAAATGGCCGAAGCGCAAATGGCTTTGCGCAATTCGCATCAGCATTGCCCCTTTTTCCACCGTTTCGCGCGCTACCGGCGTATCGCTGGTGATAATCGACAGCGCGCGCGTAGTGGGAATACCCAGGGCATGCATCGCTTCGGACGCCAGGCACTCGCGAATCGTTGAACGCAGCACCGCGCGCCCGTCGCCCATTCGCGAATAGGGAGTAAGGCCTGCCCCTTTCAGGTGCCAGTCAACCGTTCCCCCGTTGGGAAGCCGTTGTTCGCCGAGCAGGATCCCCCTGCCGTCGCCCAGCTGCCCCGCCCAGACGCCAAACTGATGTCCGCTATAGACCTGAGCCAGAGGTTGCATCCCGGCGAGAAGCGTTTCACCGCCCCAGACGCCAGCGCCCTCTGAAAGCTGAAACAGCTCAGGCGGAATGGCCAGTTCTTCTGCCAGCAAATCGTTGTGCCAGATAAGGCGTGAATTTTGTAACGGTGTTGGTTTGAGTGCGGTGTAAAAGCCAGGCAACTCGTCATGCCAGTGAGCAGTAAAAGACAGGGTCATAAGTCCTCCTGCTTTTAGTGTAGAGGGTTTACCCGGACTTAAACACGGGCGAAAGCAAGGGTTATCGCTGCTGAACCAGCGATGTAACGTGCTCCGCAGAGACGGCTGGCCAGAGTGCGCCCTGCATGGCGCCAAAATTGAAGGACAAAACGCGTTGCAACAGGCCGTGGTCGTCAATGCCCGAGACGATCACTGACTGGCAGTGCGGTGTGATTTGCCAGAGGATGGCGCGCATAAAGGGCTCAAAAGAGAGCTCCGGGGCACGCTGCTGAATGAAGCCTTTGTCGAGAATAACCCGTTTAAATAATCCATCATAGACCGCTTTGAGCGATGCGGCACCTGCGCCAAAGTTTGCCAGGACCAACGGGAAATGGATTGCCATTCTCGCCAGCTGCAGATCGTCCTTTCCGTTATTTAAACCTGGATAGTTCTCATTAACAGTAAACTCAAGAAACGGGTAACGCTCAAGGATTGAAACAGCGTTTCCATTACTTAATAAAAATTCAACTATTGCAGGTGTAATATTGATCCATGCAATTAACTGATGCTGAATAAAAAACAGTTTACAGGTATCAAGCAATTGCAATTTTTCGTTAAACAGCACTAACTCTTCAGCTGCTGAAAGCCGAGGGATAACGAGCTCAGTGGGGATCCGCACATCGCTGCCGACGCCAGTAAAGTTAACCAGAACCTCTAAACCTTTAAGCTCCCCTGCGCTATTACGAGCAGGCAGAAGCAGCAGTTCAGACTGGTAAGCATTATCTAGCGTAATAATCATTGCACTCGCTCCGCATTAAAGATGAGAGTGGACATCCTGGAGCAATTGCCGACACAATTCCACTGTCTTGATTTTAATAAGATTAATTTCATTAGTTCCGTATTTATTTTCAGATTTATCCCTGAATCTAAAATAATTTTATCCTGGTTGCCGAATAATAGCCAGTTTTAGATAAAACAGACACATGGAGGATTCGCTAATTTTAGATAAATTTAACTTTAAGCATCTTATTTGAGAAAAAACGGCATGATTTATTAGAGACCATGCCGTCATAAGAGAAGTGTCTGACAAAGACTATATACGTCGTGCCTGCCAGAAATTTTTACGCCAGTAAACATTATCAAGAGAAGAGCGCATCACCCCGCGGCTTGTCGAGGCGTGAATGAACTGATTGTCTGTATCATATATCCCCACATGAAGACCGCTTTCACCCGATCCGGTTTTGAAGAAAACCAGATCCCCGGGCAGAAGATCGTCTTTATCAATTTCAGTGCCAATTTCGGCCTGCTTGCGCGTTTCACGCGGAAGCTGTAAATCAAACTTGTCGCGGAACGTCATCAGAACGAAGCCGGAACAATCTACGCCGCCGCGGCTCATTCCGCCGTAGCGATAAGGCGTGCCGCGCCAGTTGCTCAGCTGATCGTTGAGGCTGGCAATGACGGTGATCGAATCTGAAAGCCGTGGGTTAGGCGGCGGCGCACGATGGCTACTGCATCCCGCAAGAAAAAGTGCGGCCATCAGGAGAAACCAGAATCGCATTTTCAGACGAATCCTCTGCTTTTTTTGTTCTTTTCGTAATTTAGCGTGCAATTGTGCTAAGAGGCAAGAAACGGTTACGTCTGCCCGGTAGAAATCAGCATCTTATGTCCCTCAATATCCAGCCTGCGGAACGACATGTTGTACGCGCGGGCAAGATGGGGAGGCGTAAGAACCCGATCCCGCGCACCGCTGGCGATCATCTTTCCCTGCGACAGCAGCCACACCCGGTGGGCATGACGCAGGGTGTGGTTGAGGTCATGACTGCTCATCACCACGGCGATACCTTTTCGGCTCAGGGCGCTTAACAGCGTATCCAGTGCCGCCTGCTGCGCCACGTCCAGACCGCTCATGGGTTCATCGAGGAGCAGCATTCTCCCGTGAGGATTACCTGCCGGGTGGATCTGAAGAATGACGGCCGCCAGGCGCACCCGCTGCCACTCTCCGCCGGAAAGCTGGCTGGCGTGCCGGGACAGTTTATCTTCCAGCCCCAGGGCCGCGGCAACGTCCGTCAGCAGTGCCGTCTGTTGTTTGTCGTGCAAATGCAGCATCAGATAGTGCCAGACCGGCATCGCAAAGGGCGGCACCTGCTGCTGCACGAGGTAACTGCGCCGATGCGCCAGCGAGACCGGTGACCAGTCGGCGAGCGTATGCTCCAGCAGCGTTATCTGCCCTTCTCCGACGGTCATGCCTGCCATCCTTGCCAGCAGCGTGCTCTTCCCTGCACCGTTTGGCCCGACAAGATGCAGGATTTCTCCCGCATTGATGGTACCGGTTATCGGCTCCAGACGTCCCCGCTCGGCAACGTCCGTGAGCTGCATCAGCAACGACATTATTTCGCCAGCGCCAGCTTGATCGATTCCATGACGATCGGATCTTCAGGGGTCATATCCGGCGAAAAACGCTGAACGACCTGGCCGTCGCGGCCAATCAGGAATTTTTCAAAATTCCACAGGATATCGTCCGGGTAAAGCGGCGCGCGGCCTTTGCTGGCCATGCGTTCATAAAAACCGCTTCCTTCCGGCGCAACGGCCTTCGGCGCGGCAGCGATCAGCTTCGCATACAGAGGATGGCGGTCTTCACCGTTGACATCGATTTTGCTGAACATCGGGAACGTCACGCCATAGGTGGTGCTGCAGAAGGTTTTAATCTCCTCTTCGCTGCCCGGCTCCTGGCCCAGGAACTGGTTGCACGGGAAGCCCAGCACGGTGAAACCGTCTTTCTCCCAGGCCTTCTGAATGTTCTCCAGCTGTTCGTACTGCGGCGTCAGGCCACATTTGGATGCCACGTTGACGATAAGCAGCACGTTGCCTTTGTAGCCTTCCAGCGTGGTGTTAACGCCATCAATGGTGGTCACTTCAGTATTCAGGATATCAGTCTGCATAGCATTCCCTCAGGTTGTCTTACGGCTAGTTGTTTTAACGTCCAGCTTTTAATAGTAGCCAGATAAATACCGGCGCGCCCAGCGTGGCGGTCACCACGCCAATCGGCAGCTCGGCGGCCGTCAGGGCAAGCCGGGCGATGATATCGGCCACCAGCAGCGTGGCGGCCCCGGCAACCGCCGAGGCCGGAAGCAGGGTCCGATGGTCCGTGAGGCCACACAGGCGCAGCATGTGCGGAATCACCAGCCCGATAAAGCCGATCGCGCCCGCCAGAGCCACGCTGACGCCGACCAGCCAGCCAATGGCTATTACCAGCACATTACGCCAGAACCCAATCGGCATGCCGAGCTGGCGGGCAGAGGTTTCACCCAGCGCGAGCATATTCAGCGGCTGCGCCTGCAGGGCAGCCCAGACGATGACCGGTACCAGCAGCGCCATCAGCCAGCCCTGGTGCCAGTCAACGCCTCCAAAGCCGCCCATCATCCAGTACATCAGCTGACGCAGGTCAAAGGAGGTTGAGAAGTAGACCGCCCAGGTCATCAGCGCGCTGCAGATGATCCCCAGCGCCACGCCGGCAAGCAGCAGACGGCTGGTCGATAAGTGCCGTCTGGCGAAACGAAGAAGGATCGCGGTGATTAGCAGCGCGCCGAGGATAGCGCTCAGGCTAATACTCCATCCGGAGAGTTCTCCTCCGCCGAACATTACCGCCGCAATCAGGCCTACGCCTGCGCCGTTTGACACGCCGAGCAGCCCGGGCTCCGCCAGAGGGTTATCAAACAACGCCTGCATTATGGTGCCGCACAGCGCCAGCGCGGCGCCGACCAGAACCACCGCGACGGTGCGCGGCAGGCGTATTTGCCAGACGAAGAGCTGCCCGTCAGGCCCCCACCAGCTTTCAGGCCCGATCCATCTGTCGCCCGCGCAGAGGCTCACGCCCGCGGCGACAATGAGCATCAGCACCAGCAAAAGCAGGTGACGCCGATCGGAACGGTGCTGGTGATGGGCATAATCAAGCATGGGTACGGTTTTAGTAGCGAGAGATGT
>ERZ652156.722-NODE-722-length-9885-cov-9.81577_pt1 | contig 9885 bp, 7 predicted proteins | sample MGYA00514760_ERZ652156 | MGnify/ENA metagenome assembly ERZ652156
GGGTATGCATGCCACATCAATCACGCCTCCTATGGTCCCGGAGTTTTCTTTTGCATTGTCAATCCCCACCTCCAGTTCAACCAGGGCCTTGCAGACATGGACATAGAAATCACGTCCGTATTTGGTCAGCTTTACCCCCCGTCCTTCCCGCTGGAACAGGTCAATGCCCAAATCCCTTTCTAAGGACAGGATGGAAGCGCTGAGACTGGGCTGGGTGATGTAAAGTTCCTGGGCCGCCTTTGTATAATGCTGCACTTCAGCCAGTTTGCGGAAATAGTACAGCTGCGAAAGATTCATTTACAAAATACCTCCTTATCGAAGCACCTACAGGGCTTTTGCCCCGCGCATCTTCCCGCGGGGCAAAAACCCTTTTATCAGTTTCCTGTTCCTTCAAAGCCAGGGCCATGGCTGAGCGCCGTCACACTGTCGGGCATGGGCGGGCCGTCATAGCATTTTACCGCCCCTTCCTGCTCCAGCCGTGTGATTTCTTCCGGGCTGTATCCATATTCCTCCATCACCTTCCTGGTGTCAGCCCCGATGGGCCTGGACCGGAAGAGGACCGGATCCCCTACGCTTCTTAGGCGGATAGGACTGGTAGGCACGCTGACCTCCCCCAGGGAATCATAGTGGATCTTCCTCAGGATATCGTTGGCATAAGCCTCCTCGTCATTCAGGATATCATCCATGGTAAAGCACTTCTGGAACGGGATGTCATTTTCCTTAAAGGCCTTTTCCCAGTACTCAAAATCCTTCTTTGCAAAGGCTTCCTCCATCCAGGCAATCATCTGCACGTTGTTCCCTGTCTCGTTAAGCACCTCCAGGGTATCATATTCCTTATTCCCGATCAGATGCTCCAGTCCTATGACCTTCATGACCAGTTCAAAATATTTGTTGTAATGGCCAAAACACATCAGGAACCAGATCCCGTCCTTGGAACGGTAGCAGTTATTGGTGGGGCAGGGCACCTCTTTCCTTGAGCGCGGATACTCCCCTCCCTGCTGGGATACTGCCACGGCGCTTGACATCCCCCATATGGCGCAGTGGTAGAGGTTGACCACAACCTTGTCCCCCTTACCGCACCTGAGCCTGCGCACCAGGGCTGCCAGGATGCCTGCCGTAAGGGCCACGGAGGCATTCCAGTCCCCAAACGCCACCGGCACATTGGCCGGTTCAAAGTGTTCCCCTTTTTGCGGGAAGGCCATGACCAGGCCGCCCCTGGATGAATAGGAGGTGGCGTCAAATCCTTTGGAATCCCGCTCAGGCCCCCGTTCCCCATATCCCCGCATCTGTCCGAAGACAATGTGGGGGAACTTGCTGCTTAGGGTTTCATAGTCAAGCCCCAGCCGTTTAAGGGCAGGGTCCCTGAAGCTGGTAACCACGATATCCGAATCCCCTATGAGACGGTAAATGAGCGCCTGTCCCTGGGCCGTCTTCAGGTTGATGCTGAGCCACTGCTTATTCATGGAGCTCAGATCATAAGCCTGGTCATCGAATTCCGTCTTGGACTTCATCCCCCAGCTGGCCCCCTGGGTACGCTGCTCATCTCCCACAAAGGGTTCCACCTTATACACGGTGGCGCCCATCTCACCTAAAATCCGCGGACATGCAGGCGCTGCCACATAGGCGGTCAGATCCACTACCTTTATTCCCTCTAATCCAATCATTGCAACACCTCATCCTCCTCTTTCTGTTTTTGCAGGTTGAACTGGTAATCCTGCCTGATTTTTTCCGGTCCGCACAAAAGGAAGTAAAGAAGGATTCCGATACCAATCCCCCATGCCCCTCCTTTGGCCACCATGACCCCTGACATCATACCGGCAATACCCAGGTCCGTCTTATCCCCTGCAAGGGAAACAGCTATCTGGGTACACACATACCCCTGGATCATGACCAGAACCGCCAGGACTGCCCCTGAGCCGGCCAGCGCCACCAGATAAAGCGGGTAGCAGAACAGGCCGATCACGGCCAGGATCATGTTGGTGCCATACCCGTCCCATATGCTGTCCATGCCTTCCCTGCCTGAGTTCTTATACCGCTGGAACGTGGAAACCGCGTACGGGGCGCTCATAGGCCCTCCCAAAGGCGGAAACGGGGTCAAAAGGCCCAGGAACAGGTTGCGCAGTCCGCAGACAACATTGGTCCTGTTGGTGTTATAGTCCACCAGTTCATCCTCCCTGGCAGCGTCCATACCCAGCTGCTTGACCGTGATAAAATCCCCAAAGGCAATGATATACGCCACAAAAGCAATGGGAAGGGCCTGAAACCAGGTTGCGGCCGGAGCAAAGCCAATGTAAAAGGGCGACATGGAGCGGATTGCCCCCGCAAAATCAGGCGTGGCCAGGATCTGTGTGAAGCTGACCATGGAATAATCAATCTCGCCTGTGACCGCCCCTACCAGGAGGCATACGAACACGCCGCAGGCAAATGCAAACCGTCCCATGATACGGAACAAATGGATGCGCTCTGAATGCTTCTTAAAATAGGTGCTGAACATGAAGTAGAATACTACCATGGACCCGGCAAAGATGGTGATGGGATAGGTATATAAGCCCGCCCCTTCCTTGAACTGGCTGAAAGCCGCGGTGACCGCGGTCCCCATGACAATACCTGCTTTGATGGAAGGCGGTACCATACCCGTGATCTTCCTGGCGCAACCGGTCACTCCCAGCACGATGAACAGGACCCCAAGCTCTATCTGCAGGGCGCCCATGGCCTGCATCCTGGGGATACCTTCCCCGTAACCGTTGAGAAATACAATTACCAGGGCCAGGGCCGGGGTAATCCACCCGCCAACCGTGGCATCCCCCAGCAGCCAGTGGAGGCAGTAGGCCAGGCAGCTGAATACAATCACTGCCCACGCCTGCCGGTTTTCAATTCCCAGTATCCCCACCAGGGTGGCAATGGCCGCCAGGGAGGTGACACTGTTGCAGAGGCCGGTAATTGCTTCCGGCCCCGTAAATCGGAAATGGATGAAGGGCAGCCTTATCTTAAACATGCCGCATCCTATATAAGGCTGCTCTTTTCCATATTCTCTTTTTAACACTGACATATGTAACCCTCCAGTCCCCCGCTGCCCCCTATGGAACCAGGATGATCCTCAGTCCCTCTCTGTTATCCAGCATCTTCATGGCTTTCTCAAATTCTGAGAACGGAAGTGTGTGGCTTCCTATTTCCTTGATATCCAGGCCGTTTGCCATCATATCCAGGCCCTGGAACCAGGTCTTGCGCTCATATGCCCGGTTGCCGATGATGCTTAACTGACGCATGGAAATCGTGGTCATGTCCAGGGTGGACTTTTCTTTTGGAAGACCGGAAATACCGATTTTTCCGTTTTTAGCCAGCATCTGGACGCCCTGCTCCACGGCGCGGGCATTGCCTGCCGCATCAAAGGCCACCTGCACGCCCCGTCCGCCCGTAAGTTCCTTTACGCGCTCCACCGGGTCGCATTCTTCACAGTTAATGGGGATGGCTCCCATCTTTTCAGCAAGGGCCAGACGTTTCTTATCAACCCCAAGGCCGGTAATCATGACCTTTTCAATTCCGATGTATTTTAAGACCTTGAGCATCAGCAGCCCGATGGCACCGCAGCCCAGCACAACCGCAGAGTCGCCCATCTGGGGATTCACCCGGTCAACCGCATTGATGGCAACGCCAAGGGCTTCTAAGAGCGCGCCCTCTTCATAGGATACATTGTCAGGAAGAGGAATCAGGTTGGTTCCGCGGATGGCCACATACTCTGCAAATGCGCCCGGAAGGTCTGTTCCGTAGAACGGGCGGTTATCACATATGTTAATCTGTCCTTTGGCACAGTAAGAACAGACATTACAGAATAGAACCGGATTGACCACAACCCTGTCCCCAATCTTAAAATTCTTGGGGGCTGCCGGTCCGATTTCAGCCACTACCCCTGAAAACTCATGACCAAAGATTGCCGGGAACTGGATTTTGTAGTTCTTGGCAATTGCCTCATTCCATCCATACAGGGAGTGGTCCGTCCCGCAGATACCGCAGGCCTTTACCTGTACCAGTATCTCATCCTCTTTAATCTCCGGCTTTGGAAAATCCGTTACATACTCCATACATCCTGGCTTTGGGGCTGTTTTGATGATTGCTGCCATTGTCTCACTCATAGTTCTATCTCCTCTCATTTTTCCCGGAGCGGACCGGGTTGGCCGGGCGCGCTCCATTTATTTGAATTGCTGTAACAGTATGGCCTTCTATCTGCGGACCGGTTACTGGCAGGACCAGCCTCCGTCCAGAATGGCTGTCTGTCCGGTTGTGTAGGATGACTGGGGCAGGCAGAAATATAAAACAGCGGCCGCCATCTCGTCCGTGGTGCCCATTTTCCCCAGCGGAGTCTTATCCAGCACGTTCTTAAGCCTTGCTTCGTCTGCCAGAAGTCCGGACACCATATCGGTCATCACGTAACCAGGGGCAACGCCGTTGACATTGATCTGGTACGGGGCCAGGTCGATGGCCAGCGCTTTTACCATGGCCATCACAGCGCCCTTGGTAATGCAGTACGGGGCAATGTTCTGCATGGCGGAGATGCCTCTCTGGGAAGTCATGAACACAATCCGCCCGCCCCCTGTTTTAGCCATTTCCTTTCCGCATGCCTGGGCCAGGAAATACCCTGCGTCCAGATTCAGGTCAAAAATCCTGCGCCAGTCCTCCCTGGTAAAATCAAAGGTATGGCATCTGGGAAGGGCCATTCCCGCGTTGGATACAAGGATGTCAATCCTTCCGTACGTGGATATGGTTTCAGATACAATCTTGTCAATATCCTCCTGCTTTGTCACATCGGCTGAAACCGCAATGGCTTCTCCGCCCGCCTCCCTGATGGCTGACACGGTTGATTCCAGTTTCTCTTTCCTTCTGGCCGCCACCACGATCTTGGCGCCTGCTGCCGCCAATGTCTCGGCACATGCAGCCCCGATACCGGTGCCCCCGCCTGTGACAATGGCCACCTTGCCGTCCAGATGTTCCTTAGGATCCACACTAAACCAATTTTTACCCATATTCCTTATTCCTCCTTTATTGATACTTTTATAACCCCTTCTTGTGCCAGACTATCTGCCTGTTCCCCGGTATATCCCAGCCTTAACAGCAGCTCCTTTGAGTGCTCGCCCAATGCGGGCGGCGGCAGGATATCCTTTAGGGACAGGGGAAGGTTGGACATTTTATGGGGGATATTTGTCTGAAGCACCTTCCCGGTCCCTGGGAAGGTATGATACTCAATCAGCCCATGTTCCTGCTGCAGTATGCCTGCAATGGCTTCGCCCTTACTGAGCACAGGCGCCATGCACAGGTCCTTGTCGCTGAGCCACTCCTTCCATTCTTCCAGTGACCTGGAAGCCATGATTCCTTCCATCCTGGAAAATGCTTCAGGCGCCTCATGTCTGCGGCACATCTGGACAGGCACCAGTTCCGGCGCCCCGGTCAGGCGGCAGAATTCCTTCCAGAACTTCTCCTCCACCATCCCAACCGCGATTTTCCCTCCGTCCTTTGTATCGTAGATGTTGTAGCACACAGCCGGATACTCCAGGTCCTTTGCCTCAAGGCTGCCCCCGTAAAAGTAATAGCGGCTGTCCAGCATGCTGTTCCACCATACAAAGGAATCAAACATGGATATATCGATATAATTCCCTTTCCCGCTTACGCTCCTCTGATAAAGGGCGGCCAGCATGGCCTGGGCGGCCACCATGCCGCTGGCCAGGTCGCACAGGTGCAGCGGGCTGGTCTTGCCCCCGTTTAAGGACAGGTACCCGGACTGGGCCTGCATGTTAATGTCGTGCAGTGCCTTCAGGCTGTTGGGATTTGATTGTCCGTAACCTGATAATGAACAATATATGATGTCCGGCTTTACAGCCTTTATCTGTTCGTAGTCAATGCCCAGGCGGGTCGTCACCCCTGGCCGGAAGCTTTCCAGTATGATATCCGACTTTGCCGCCAGCTTATGGAAGATTTCCTTTCCCTCCCGGGATTTCAGGTTCACGGACAGGCTTTTCTTATTCCTTGCAAGGGCTGTAAAATAATAGCTCTCCCCCTGCATCACCGGTTCATCGTGGCGGCAGAAATCCCCCCTGCCCGTATCCTCCACCTTGATGACCTCTGCTCCCATATCAGCCAGGACCTGTGTGGCGTACCCGCCCGGAAGATATCGGGACAGGTCCAGAACAGTTAACCCTGAAAACTCATTTTTCCTTGTGTGATCCACCTTTTTCCTCCTTTATGCTGCCTTTACCTGATTTGCGTAACGGCTTTTTACATACATGAGAAGCAGGCATACCACAATTCCTGCAACCCCCACCCCAATGGCAATACCGTAGGCATTGGCGTAGGAAGTGGCCATGACCGCGCCGTCCGGTCCCAGCATCTTTGTCTTGGCAGCTATCTGCGGGCCAAAGTAAGAGCCTGAGGCATAGCCAAGAAACATGATCCCATAATTCACCCCGCTGTTCTCCATCCCGAATACCTTCTGGGTAAACGGCGGGAAACATACGAGTACGCCCCCGAAGGCCGCGCCGATAAATATCAGGCAGGTAATGAAAAGCGGAATCGTAAATGCATTCTTCATAATGAAAAGGGATAATATGGTCACCACCAGTATGATCAGAACAGTCTTGGCCTCCCCCAGTCTGTCACAGACACGGCCAAACCCCATGCGTCCCACAAAATTGGCAAGGGCGCTGATTCCCACAATCCAGGATGCCGCCGCCGTCCCAACCCCCAGCTGGGCCTGGGCAATGCCTGAAAGCGCGCCTACAAACATGATTCCCGTCATGCTGGCCAGGCACATAAGCACGATCATCAGCCAGAAACGCAGTGTCTTCATCATTTCCAAGGGACCGTACTCCCGGTCCGCCTTCTCAAGGTTTGTAACCGAGGCAGGGATGGGAGGCGCCACCCAGTCCTTGCCCGGAACGGTCATGATCCAGCCCACGGCCCACACCAGGACAATATAAGCCGCACCAATCACGGACAGGCCTTTTGCCCCAAGTCCCAGGCCGTTACACAGGATCTCGCCGAACCTGGAGGTCAGGAATGGCCCGATGGACGCTGACATAAGCAAGAGCCCCGACATGGTCCCCTTTTTCTCCGGATACCATTTAAGGCCCGTGGCAACTGAGGAATTGTAGATAAGGCCGGAGCCGATTCCGTTGACCACCCCGAAAAACAGATAGAACATGGGTACCGACGTGGTGAGCCCTCCTACCAGCCATCCAAAGCCATAGAGGAAACCTCCCAGATAAATCACGATCCTGGGGCCGATCTTGTCAACCGCCCTTCCGGAAAAAATGCCAAGTGTGGCCGCAAACAGCTGCTGTATGGTATAAGCAATGGAAATCTGGCTGTCCGTCCCCCCCGTGGCCTCCATAATGGAAGCTTTAAACACAGAATAAGCTGAAATTCCCGCCGCCACGAAAATGACAATCCAGGATGCTGCAAATACCTTTTTCCTTAAGCTGTAATCTTGTGCAGTTGCCATGTAATACCCTCCTTCATCATTTTGTTATTTTTTTAACAATTATTGCGCAGATATCTCCCGGAGATTGCATCTTAGACCAGGGGGTGGTGAAAGTTTTGAATCAATCTTAGGTTATCTTTATTATATAGCCAATCATTATACATATCCAATTGAAAGCAATGTGCATTTAGTGCATATTTCATAGTCATTTTCTATGAGTCTGTTTTTCATATGTATGTTTTGCACTTTATAGTCTTTATATTCCGCGCTTTTATCTACTTATCACACAAAAAAAGACAGGCGTATTGATCCATTTCCATCAATACGCCTGTCTTTCTTCCATCTATAATATCAATCTACAATATGCATTTATAATATCCATTTATGGCCATGTCTTAATTACCGGATAATATCCGCGCAATTTCACTGTCCTCATTCAGGATCACCGTCTTGTTGTCCCCCCTCAGGGAGGCCTTTATGGCATCCAGGGAACGGACATAATTATAGAAATCAGCCTTGGACTCATCATTATACGCTTCGCTCAATATCTGCATATACCTTGCCTCGCCCTCGGCCTTGATTTTCTCAGCCTCTGCATTGGCCTTGGCCACGGTTTCCTTCACTGTCTTGTCTGTCTCGTTCTTAATCAGGGAGGACTGGTATTCCCCGTCCGCAGTATACTGGGCCGCAATGTTATTGCGTTCGGAAATCATGCGCTGGTAAACCGATTCCTTATTGGAATCCGGCAGGTCCAGCTTCTTTGTCTCCACTGCATAGATGTGGATGCCGTAGGAATCCATGGCAGTGCCGATATTGTCCGTGATTGTCTTTGCCAGGTCGCCGTCGCGCCCGGATATGATATCCGCCTGGTTGGTGGAGCTGAGCACGTTCTTGATTGAGTTGTACACAACATTGCCCAGCCTTACCTCAGCCTTTTCCTTGCTGGCGTTTAAGGAGGACAGGTACTTAACCGGGTCGTTGATGTCCCAGATGACAAAGGAATCCACTGTCATCACCTTCTTATCCTTGGTGGTCACATCGCTGGGGTACAAATCCGATATCATCTTGTACCTGGGTATCTTCTGTACGGACTGGAGGAAAGGCACTTTTAAGGACGGGCCGGCGCTGTCCTCTACGCGCACCACCTTTCCGAACTGTATGATCAGGCTGTATTCATTGGCCCTTGTGACCACCACCGGGTTAAAGATGGTGACGGCCATCAGGATGATTACGGCAATCCCTATATTCCTCATGAATTTTGTCAGCGTCCTCATTGCTGGGTACCTCCCTTCTGGCTGTCACTTACAAAAGAATCCAGGGGCAGCATGGTCTGGGTGCCGTCTGAACCGTTGACAATGACCTTAAGGCCAGGAAGCAGTTCCTCCATGGTCTCATAGAACATCCTCTTCTTGGTGATCAGCGGGTACTTGGCATACTCCTCATACATGTCATTGAAGCGGGAAACCTGTCCCTCTGCCTCGCTGATACGCTGCTGCCTGTAGGCTTCCGCATCCCTTGCAGCCTTATCCGCCTTGGCATTGGCAGCCGGCAGCTGCTCTGACTGGTATTTCTTGGCCTCGTTTATCTTGGTGTCCATGCCTTGTTTGGCGTCCTCCACTGCCTTGAACGCATTGTTCACAGCCTCGGTGGGCGGCTCCGCATCCTGTATGGTCACATTGACAATGCCGATTCCGATATCCTCCTGTTCCAGGCGCTCGGAAAGCAGGGCCTTGACCTTGGCCTGTATCTCGGATTTGCCCGTGGTGATTACCTCGTCCACACTGTAGGAGCCCACCGTGTCCCTGATATAGGACTGGGCCAGGTTCTTAAGGATGGATATGGCATATTGGCTGTTGATATATGCCTTGATGGGGTCTACAATCTGATATTCGATATAGAAATCCACGTTCACAAAGTTGAAATCCTTGGTTATCATCTCTGATTCAGAAGGAATGGATACCGTGTTCTCCGGCGTCCCCTCCCCGTCATCCACCCTGCTGGACGCGTTTATATGGCTGTTAAGCAGCGGCGTGCCCCCTGTCTGGGAACTGTAATCCGGGTCATAACCAATGGGCATGCCCTTGATTTCCTTGGACATCTTATACACCTTCTGTATGAAGGGGTATTTGAACTTAGGCCCTGAGGTCATGACGCTGGAGGGCCTGCCAAAGGTGGTGACCACAGCCATCTCATTCTCGGACAGCGTATAAAAGGAATCCAGGGCAGCTACCCCCACCAGCACCAGGATGATCGCGAATTTAACAGGGCGCAGCATGCGTTTCATCTTCTTATTGTTATCCGCGCCATTGTCAATGACAACTTCCGGTCCGTCCGTCCCGCTTTTCCCGCCAGGACCGACAAACTTCTTACCCTGTCTCTTATACACATCTCCGAGCCCACGAGACATGCGCAGATCT
>ERZ652156.726-NODE-726-length-9867-cov-8.2234_pt1 | contig 9867 bp, 10 predicted proteins | sample MGYA00514760_ERZ652156 | MGnify/ENA metagenome assembly ERZ652156
CTCGTGGGCTCGGAGATGTGTATAAGAGACAGCTCCTCGGCCATCGGCGGGGCGACGGTGGGGGAAACGGTGGAAGGCGTCGCCCGGTACCCGATTAATATCCGCTATCCCCACGACTACCGGAACAGCCCGAACGCGTTAAAGCAAATGCCGATCCTGACGCCGATGAAACAGCAGATCACGCTGGGCGATGTGGCGGATATCAACGTGGTTTCCGGCCCCACGATGCTGAAAACGGAGAATGCCCGCCCTGCGAGCTGGATTTATATTGATGCCCGCGGCAGGGATATGGTGTCGGTGGTGAATGACATTAAGACGGCCATTAGTCAGAACGTAAAGCTGAGGCCGGGCACCAGCGTCTCATTCTCCGGGCAGTTTGAGCTGCTCGAACACGCCAACAAGAAACTGAAGCTGATGGTGCCGATGACGGTGATGATCATCTTCATTCTGCTGTATCTGGCGTTCCGCCGCGTGGATGAAGCGCTGCTGATCCTGATGAGCCTGCCGTTCGCCCTGGTCGGGGGAATATGGTTCCTCTACTGGCAGGGCTTCCATATGTCTGTGGCAACCGGTACCGGCTTTATCGCCCTTGCCGGGGTAGCGGCAGAATTTGGCGTAGTCATGCTGATGTATTTGCGTCATGCCGTTGAAGCGCAACCAGCGTTGTCCCATCGGGACACGTTCACCGAACAGGGGCTTGATAACGCCCTTTACCATGGCGCCGTGCTGCGCGTGCGGCCAAAGGCGATGACCGTCGCGGTGATCATTGCCGGTCTGCTGCCCATTCTTTGGGGAACGGGGGCAGGGTCAGAGGTCATGAGCCGGATAGCGGCGCCGATGATTGGCGGGATGATCACGGCGCCGCTGTTATCGCTGTTTATTATTCCTGCGGCGTACAAGTTAATCTGGCTGCGCAGGCATAAAAAGCCATAAAAAAAACCGCCAGCGATGGCGGGTTTTTTACGGGATGAACCCTTAGCGCGCTGTTTTAGCACGCGTCTGGCTGAGAAGCTTGCGCCAGGCACGATTATGCAGAGTAAACAGCAGCATCTTATAGAAGGCGGTGGAAAGGATACAGCTGCCGCTAAGCAGTAGCATGCCGATACTCACTAGCGCCGCGGTCAGACTGACGCCCGGAGCTGCGCTACCGCTCAGCGCGACCAGCAGATAGGCTGCTGTTAATACCAGGCTTATCACCGCCAGCGTAAGGTGTAACCTCACGGCGCGCATGCTGCCTTTGCCAATCATTAACATCGTCACGCCGTTAAGGCCAGCGAACAGAAGGGCGATCAGGACAACCCAGACGAATACGTGTTCCGCTGGCTGGTCGAGTCCGGCGAGTACGCCATACCCCAGCCACAGCTGAGGAATAGCGAAACTGACAATCACCCCGAGGGTACTGATCGCCGCTGGAATACCCATGGTGTGTAGACCTACAGGTTTGCCCATTTCGTCAGCCAACTCAGTCTTTAGCTGTTGCAGCTGTGTCGGGGAGGCATTGCTTATGCTGGTAGCCACCTCGTTACAGTGTTGCAGGCGGCGGGAAAAAACTTTAACCATTTGAATACTTAGCGTTTAGTTAGGCGAAAATGACTGCAACAGACCGACTACATAGCGCCCGGACTGGACGGTGTTTTGAGGATTGCGGATCGTTCCCGTGAGTGAACTGCCCACAAAAGCCGATGCGTTGTTCACGGCACTCATCAGCTCACGTTGCAGTGATTTTTGTAATGATTCGCTGGGGAAACGTTTCGGGTAGACGCCTGCGCGGATCGCTGCCTTCACGCCGGCGCTGGAGATACCTGGATTCTGCGCTTATTAAGACTTAGATAATAGCAGCGTTAACTCAGCGATCAAATCATAAAGATGTTCCTTAAAGGTCCAAGTCAGAGAGGGGTATCGACCCGTTACTAGTATTGTTAACGGAGCATGGTGCCAGACATATCATCAACGAAATTGGTCATTTGATGGAGCATGTTGATGACGGGATGGTAGTCTGTATACACCTTCATTTATATGATCGTATGGATAAGATCCCGTTCGATAACATCACGGCATTCTTCAATAAATATCTTAATAAAAGATAACTTCCTCAGTAACCGATGCAGTGATCCAAAGGTTACTGCATTGATGTGAGAGGGAAGGCAGCTATGAGGGGTTTGACTGAACGGTTTATGGCTTATTCTCTGATGTCCATATCGCATTTAACATAATATACATTATGCGTACCAATGTGGAATCAGAAGAAATCTGGCATCTTATGGACACGTTGGGCCTGGATGCTGATGTCCTCTGATAGTGTCTTCTCACGTGCTGCTATCGTCATGATCGCCTCACAGTGCATGGCTTACCGTTTTGCTCTGTTGATATAAGCCTGTAAACCCTCAGCAAGAAAATCAAACACCGTTTTGCAGGCCTGACTGTGGCGTAAATCCTCATGCATCACCAGCCAGGTGTCCAGATGAAACGCAAAGTAATCGGCATTATCCTCTGCAGCGGCGGAGAAAAATCTGCCAGTTGAACCTGACACATTCCGATACCGGCCCCTGCGCGTATAAGGTTTAATTGGGCAATATCACTGTCGGTCCGTACGGTAAACCGATCGCGGTTTAGCTGTGGATATTGTTTAAGTGCCTGTAAAATAAAGGGCGTTAAATTATCGAAACCGACAAGCGTATGGGTGAATAACTCATCAATATTTTCCGGAGCACCACGTCGTGACAGATAGGCTGGCGCTGCATGCAGACCTATTTCAACCCTTCCCATCCGACGGGCAATCAGTTGCTCCTGCACCGGCGTGGCCATGCGTACGGCAATATCCGCCTCCCGATTCAGTAAATCCTGAACTCGATTAGACAGAACCAGTTCAACGGTTATTTGCGGATATGCATCCTTTATCTGTGCAATCACGGGAGGCAGAACCTCCGTGCCGATGATTTCACTGGCGGCGACGCGCACCACGCCCCGCAACCCGGTTGCGCCGGAGCTGAAACTCGCAGCCGACCGCTCAATCATCATGGCCGTATTTTCCATCGCCTGCGCATGGCCCTTCAGCTCAACGGCTGCATCCGTGGCCTGCAATCCCGTCTGCGAACGGGTAAATAAAACGAGGCCCAGGGCTGATTCCAGTGCCGCAATGTGGCGTCCGGCGGTTGGCTGGGTAATGGCAAGCCTGCGTGCGGCCCCTGACAAAGACCCTTCTTTCATCACGGCCAAAAAGGTGCGATACCATTCCCACGGGATATTTAGCTTCATACAAAAATGCATACCTGTTGGTTTATATTATGCAATTACATTTAGCTCGTGCAGCCCTTAAGATGTCAAGCAGATATCCAATAAGGGCCAGACAATGATAAGCACAAATAAGGTACTGATACTGGGCGCAACGGGTGGGATCGGTGGCGAAATTGCCCGTAAATTGATCCGTGACGAATGGGATGTTCGGGCATTGCGCCGCAGCGCTCCTCAACATGACGATCGCAACGAAAGCATGACCTGGATAAGCGGCGATGCGCAGAATGCTGAACGGGTTGAGGCAGCGGCGTCAGATTGCAGCGTGATTGTCCATGCCGTTAACCCGCCGGGTTATCGAAACTGGGAACAGCTGGTTTTACCCATGCTGCATAACACCATCAACGCAGCGGAGCGAAACGGTGCATTAATCGTTCTGCCGGGCACGATTTATAACTACGGTCCGGATGCTTTTCCCCTCTTACGCGAGGATTCCCCTCAGGATCCGGTTACCCGAAAAGGAGCCATACGCGTGCAAATGGAGAAGGCGCTCTCAGCCTATGCTCAGCGTGGCGGAAAGGTGCTCATTTTGCGGGCGGGTGACTTTTTTGGTCCCCTCGCAGGCAACAACTGGTTTTCACAGGGACTGGTAAAATCAGGGCATCCACCCAAGGTTATTAAAAATCCCGGGCAACCCGGCGCAGGACATCAGTGGGCTTATCTGCCGGATGTCGCCGAAACCGTTGCGGCATTGCTGGCGCGGCGGGATGAGCTCGAACCGTTTGCCAGTTTCCATATGCGTGGGCATTGGGATCCTGATGGGACCGCGATGACCACAGCCATAAAGTACGTCGCGGAGCATGCCGGTATTAAGGCAAAGGTGAAGTCATTTCCATGGTGGCTGGTCTCTGCAATGAGTCCGTTTAACACCACGCTGCGTGAAATGCGGGAGATGCGCTATCTCTGGGAGCAGACAATAGAGATGGATAATTCAAAACTGATCGCCTTTTTAGGCCATGAACCTCAGACCCCTCTTGCCGAGGCCGTGCGTTCTACACTAGCGGGCCTGGGCTGTATTTAACATAACCTGCACGTTTAGAAAGGGTTGAAAAATGTCTGATATACTTCAGCTTTTGAAAACGCTGTCGTAAGCAAATGGAAATTGAATTAAATAAAAGTTTTAAAGAGAGAGTTTTCCATGCTGTCATTTTTGAAGTGACGGCCAACGTTATCATCGCGCTGGCACTCGCCTGGCTGATGAACGTGTCGGTACTTCAGTCAGGTTCGTTGTCCGTGATATCTGCACTTACCGCAACGGTCTGGAATTTTATTTTTAATAAGCTCTTTGATTCCCTGCAGAAAAAACATCAGTTTCAGCGCACATTTCTCGTTCGCGCAATCCATGCGGTTGGTTTTGAAACGGGACTTATCATCTCCTTAATCCCTGTGGCAATGGTTATGCTGAACCTGACCGTGACGGAGGCATTTTTTGTTGAGATTGGCCTGGTGCTGTTTTTCCTGCCCTATACGATGCTGTTTAACTGGCTTTACGACTACCTGCGCTGGACGTTCGTTGGACGGAAACGTTCGGCGTTATAGCTAAGTGAATCAATGTAAAAAATGAAGAGGAAGAAAAATGCGAAGTCTCCTGACTAAAGGAATTTGTCTTGCGTTAGCGCTGTCGGCCGCCGGGACGGCTCAGGCCGCTAAGAAAGAGATCCATGACGACAAGCTCACCGGGATAACCATTTTCGCTCAAAAAGAGTCTCAGGGAAGCCAATGGGACAGTACAACGGGCGAAGCAAAATATATGGTTAGCTACAAGGTTACGCTTGATAACGCGTCGGGTAAAAGTATTGAGCCGGGCAAAGATAATAAAATGTGTTTCTTCCTGTTTGATAAAAACGGGAAAACATTTATGAGCACCGGCATTGAGCTTGAAATGTTGAAAAAATACAACCCGCGGGACAACAGAACCGGATTGGTCTATTTTTCCAGCTCAAACCCTGACGTTTTAAATATGCCATTTGTCCGCTTCGGCATCGGAAAAGACTGCATAAATTGATGACTGTCACATTGACACGTTATTTCGTATGGTCGCCCCACTCTCCTTCTATACTGGTTATTTCTCCATCTCATAAAGGAAGGAACCATGTTCGATCATGTGAAATTCGGCGTCAGTGATTATGAAAAAAGTAAAACCTTCTTCCTCCATGCGCTTAAGCCGCTTGGTGTAGAACTCATTGATGAAGGCACGCCAGACTACGGTGTCGAAATGAGTTCAGGCGACGTTTCGTTCTGTCTTTTTCAGACAAATGATAAACCTGCTCCTCTGCATCTGGCGTTTGTGGCCAACACGCGCCAGCAGGTCGATGCGTTTTACCATGCCGCCCTGCGCGCCGGTGGACGCGATAACGGCGGGCCGGGGCTGAGGTCATACGGTGAAAATTACTATGCCGCGTTTGTCATCTCGCCCGATGGCCACAATATTGAGGCTGTGTGCCATGCGCCGGAGGGCGTGTAGCACAAGGCTTTTTCAGTCACTCTCCGAGGTCAACACGACGGAGACCCCTTTTTCCAATACCGCGCGGATCCAGTCCCGATCGGTATTGTCTTCAACGACGATGGTGTTCACCGATGACACATCGCCAATCACAAACGAAGACGCTGTGTTGACCTTTTCCGGGGAAGCCAGGACGACCGTCTCCGCGGCTCTGCCGGAAAATGCACGTTTGATGCACGCTTCTTCGAAATCGCCGGTTGTCAGCCCCGCCTCAGGATGGATCCCGGTCACGCCCATAAAAAACAGATCTGCATGAATATTTTCGATGCCTTCGATCGCTGCAGCGCCGACCGCAACAATGGAGTGCTTATACAAGCGACCGCCGATCAGAATCACCTCGATGGACGGATGATCCACAAGCCCCAGGGCGATGCTCGGGCTGTGCGTAACCACCGTGATGCGCAGGTCTGGAGGGAAAAACGTAATCAGCTCTGAAGTTGTCGTGCCACCGTCAACGATCACCACCTGCCCTGATGAAATCAGCTGAGCCCCTTTCCGGGCTACCCTCTTTTTTGCATCCATCTTCACGGATTGCCGTTCGGCATAGGGAGCAATAGCAGAAGATGACGGCAGCGCGCCGCCGTGAACCCGCTGTAAACGCCCTTCCGCCGCCAGCTCGCGTAAATCACGCCGAATGGTGTCTTCAGAAACGTCAAAGAGCATGCTGAGTGCTTTTGACTGGACCTGACCTTCTGCGCCGAGCTTTTCGAGGATCAATTGTTTTCGCTGACTGGTGAGCATCATGAATTCCTGATGTTGCATGTTTTATCTTGAAAGTGCACGATAATGCTGTTTATGATAATTACTCTACGTAAGGAGGAACAAACGTGCAATCAAAACGTGCAGATGTGCGCATCATTGACAGTGAAACCCTGTCAGATAACTGGTACAACCTTAAAAAATACACCTTCGACCTGCAGCGCCGTGACGGCGAATGGCAAAGACAGCAACGGGAGGTCTACGACCGTGGCAACGGCGCAACTATTCTTCTCTACAACCGTGAGGAAAAAACGGTGATCCTGACGCGCCAGTTCCGCTTTCCCGTCTTTATCAACGGCCATGAGGACGATTTAATCGAAGCCGCGGCGGGACTGCTGGACAACATGGATCCCGAAAGCCGCATAAAAGCAGAAGCGGAAGAAGAGACAGGGTTTCAGGTTTCGAGCTTGCAGAAAATCTTTGAAGCCTATATGAGCCCGGGCTCCGTCACGGAAAAACTCTATTTTTATCTTGCCGAGTATCAGCCGAAAGACAGAACCGGCGCAGGCGGCGGGATCAAGGCTGAGGGAGAAGATATCGACGTGCTGGAAATGACGCTTGAAGAGGCATTACGCGGCATAGAAACAGGCAAGATTGTCGACGGTAAAACCATCATGCTGCTTTATCATATTGCTCTTAAAGGCATTATGTAGACTGCTGGTTAAAATCCTGATTTTGAATCTGGGTCGGTACGCTTATCCATTACTCAAATGTAAAGCGGAAAACCTCCTAAATTTTGCAGCCTACTATATTTAGTGAACTATTTCGGGATTTGACAAAATCTTCAAAAATTCGCCGAGTCATCTGCATTTACCATTAGAAATGCCACACGTTGACCAGGCTACCAGTTGAGGTAGCCTGTCTTATCTGTTGACTGGATTAAAATGCGACTCGCTACAGATAACGAAGCATATTATACTTGCTCCTCCACTCGAACAGGAGGCAAGCAACTCACGTGAAGGATACATATTACAACGACATAGCGATCAATACGCTAATTCAGAGTGAGCTGGACGCGTTTTTTGAGGATTTCAAAGGGATCGTCTTCGCCTACGCCATTATGAACAAGAAAGATCCTTCCCAGATGCGGATAATCAATAACAGCCCCGAGTGGTTTGATATCTACCTCGACAGGAAATATCAGTTCATTGACCCTGTTATCATTCGGGCTTTGCGCTGTGTTGAAGATTTTTTCTGGGAAAGTGATGTCATCCTGTCGGATGGTTATAACCTGACACGCATTTTCAACGAAAGCGTCCAGTATGATATCTACCAGGGACAGACTTTTCCTCTGCATGACTATCTGAATAATCTTGTCGTCTTATCCGTCATCAGTCCTAAGCACTCTGGTATTGATATAGAAAAATATCGGCCACAATTTCTAAGCTTCCTTGTTCAACTGCATCAGAAGACACTCAACCTGTATAGCCAGCATCAACAGAAAAAGAATGTTTTTCTGTCACCACGTGAGCGACAAATCCTTAAATGGGTCAGCGCCGGGAAAACCTACGCAGAAATTTCTGTTATTTTGTCTATTGCTGAACGCACCGTTAAGTTCCATATGGGAAATGTAATGAAAAAGCTCGGTGTGAATAATGCCAGACACGCAATAAAGCTTGGAACAGAACTACGCTTACTGGACGACTGAGCCTCAGCCACTGGTTATAAGTGGCGTAAATGCTCCAGCATTTCGCGAAGCCAGTGACTGGATTTGTCTTTGCTAATAATGTCTTCAATAATGCTGGTGCTGGCAGGCATATAAATATAGTAAATAACCTCCCCTTTTTCAGAAACACCGCGTTGAATAACTTCAACTTTCCAGTTCGCATGGCGAAATATGGCATACATACCGCGACTGGCTACAGCGTACATTCCATGGTATTTTTGCTTTATGCAATACATATTCATTGCAAGAAACAATGCCTTACTGGCGGGCACGCCCTGCAGACTTGCGGAGTCTCGCGTTTCTTTATCTAAAAATAAACGGCTAATTTCACAGCAGGGAACATCTGCCGGGAAAATAATGGCTTCGTCAAAATAATTGTGAAATATTTCGCTTATCATCGTCGGATGCGTCGAGTTAATGAATCGTGCGCCGCATAACAACTGTCCCTCATACATACCCAGCAAGTATGTCGTGTTTGGGTTGTCAAACCGATCCTTTTCCATATCTTCAACGCATTCAACTTTCCAGTCGAGTCGGTCCCGAAAGGTTTTTCTCCTGAGTCGGAAGAGTTCGCGGGCTAATGCTGACGGTAAATCATCGTAATCATGCAAAAAAAACTCAATAACAGAATTCATTGCTCTTATTCCTGATAATAACACCTGAAACTATTATCCCCTGTCTTTTAGGACAGCTTTCATTGTGCATGGTATTCCTTATACTTAAAAAGTACCCGGCCACTAAGTCCTCGTGAAACTCAGTGGCCAGGAGGTCAAAGACCTACGAAACACCAGGGATATATCCATTCATGATTATCTAATATTTATAGTTTCGGGTACAGAGCGTAAGAAGCACTTAGCCGATAAAATATTAAAAAACGATAATCATAAAATAATTACAATTAAAGTATTGCCCCTTAAGTATTTAAGGGGTAATATTTCCTTTTTCTATTTTTTCTCCTATTATCTCTGTTCTTAATGCTGTGCTACTCTTGCAGAAGCATGCTAAACGGAGAACCAAAATGGCCGACTGGAATCCCTCTCTTTATCTGCAGTACGGCGCGGAAAGAACGCGTCCTGCCGCTGAACTGCTCGCCAGAATTCCTCTGGATGAGGTATCCACCATTGCTGATTTAGGCTGCGGGCCGGGAAACAGCACCGCGCTGTTGAAGCATCGCTGGCCTTCGGCGCACATTACCGGGGTCGACAACTCCCCTGCAATGCTCGAGGAAGCAAGAGCCGCATTGCCTGACTGCCATTTTGTTGAGGCCGATATCCGCCAGTATAAGCCTGGCCAGCCGCTGAACCTGATTTATGCCAACGCTTCGCTGCAATGGGTTCCTGACCATTACGATCTCCTGCCTCATCTCGTTTCTTTACTCACGCTTAACGGCGTATTAGCAATCCAGATGCCTGACAACTGGCTTGAACCTACTCATGTGGCGATGCGCGAAGTGGCGCTGGAACAAGACTACCCTGACCGCGGCCGCGAACCTCTCCCGGGTGTGCATGCCTACTACGATATCTTGTCCGAGGCGGGCTGTGACGTGGATATCTGGCGGACAACCTATTTCCATAAAATGAGCTCGCACCAGGCCATTATTGACTGGGTAAGCGCCACCGGCTTGCGCCCGTGGCTCCAGGAACTGAAC
>ERZ652156.735-NODE-735-length-9755-cov-8.56701_pt1 | contig 9755 bp, 4 predicted proteins | sample MGYA00514760_ERZ652156 | MGnify/ENA metagenome assembly ERZ652156
AGGCTATTCGTCGGCAGCGTCAGATGTGTATAAGAGACAGACCATGTTCAATCCCCCGCCCTGGATGGTAAGCTTAAGTCCCGCTGCCTGTGCCTGGGGTTCCATGATGGCGGACAGCTTTTCCAGCAGGCCGGACATGGATATCTTCATATGGTTCAGGCTGAGTTTTGACTGCTCGATCTTGCTCATATCAAGTATATCGTTGATCAGGCTCAGGAGATGGCTGGAGGAAACCGAGATTTTCCCCAGGCAGTCCGACACCCGCTCCGGCTCGTCCAGATGCGCCCTGGCCAGTGCCGTCATGCCCATGATGGCGTTCATCGGCGTCCTGATATCGTGGCTCATGGTGGAAAGGAAATCACTCTTTGCCTGGCTGGCCTCCCTGGCAATGGCAAGCGCCTCCTCAAGTGCGTCCTTGCGCCTCCGCTCCTCCGCCAGCATATCCGTCACATCCGCCCTTACAAGGCACACGGTCCGGTGGTTCTCATCCCCCCAAAGCACATTGATCTGCTTATACCGGATTCCGTCATCCCCGCGGTAAGGAAAGACAAAATCATATCCTCCTGGTTTTTGTGTCAGTGTTTGGAGGATATGTTCCAGACAGAACCGGCTGGATGATCCATCCCCGTCCTCCGGATCATACTGCCCCACGAACCGTTCGGCTGCGCTATAATAATCATCCGCAACATAAGGCGGAAGATTCTCCAGAACGGTCTGGCGCGTATGCATGGTCATGCGCCCGGTATATACATTGATGATTCCTACCAGGTCAAAGGTATATGCCATTATATTCAGGAACCCCTGCTGTTCCCGCACCGGATCCGTTATGTCCGTGCGCACCAGGCAGACCCTTCCCAGGCGGAGGTCCACCTCTGAAACCGTCATGTTCTTGGTGCGGATATCCCGGTTCTCATCCATGATGGAATATGAAAATGTATAGGCCCCTTCATCTTTCAGACGCCTGCGGATTTCATCGGGGTTAAGGGAATTGGCAAACTGCTCCCTGTCCTTTGGCACAATCACCTGTCCCAGCATATATTCCACATGCAGGGAGTGCTGTCCTGACCTGGAGGGAAGGCAGTGGGAATCCTCATTACAGGTCAGGACCGTGTAGGTATCCTGCTCCAGGTTCAGGTCTATGACAAAGTCATAGCTGGTCACGGACAGCTGATGCAGGATACGGTCACTGATGACCTGTTCCGTTATATCCGTCACAGTCAGGATTCCGGTAATGTCGCCTGTGTCAGGCTCATCCACCAGGTTTACCTTAAACTGCACATAGCGGCCGTTTTTTTCTTTCGGCAGCTTAATAAAACATCTGAGTATCTTCTCCGTATCATTTTCCCTGAAGGCTTTCAGGGAGGGAGCATTCAGGTAAATATCCAAAAAGGCCCTTCGCTCCGATTCATCTGTCACCAGACCCGCAATACCGGTAAAAAAAGCCTCCCGCTCATATCCAAAGGTTTCAAGCAGATGTGAATCCGTATGGTCGCTGATTTCAATAATCCGGTTCTGCGAGATGTTGCAGTGGCCCATGATGATCACATTGGGGTCCGTGGTCCCATAATGCTGCATCAGCCGTTCCTTGTACTGGCTGCGCAGCTGCTCCCGGGCCTCCCGTTCCTTTGTCACATCATGGTAAACAGCGTAAAACCGTTTCTCGCCTCCTTCACTGCAGAGCATGGAAAGCGTATTCTTCACCCAGACATAGCTGCCGTCCCCCCGTATCAGGCGGTACACCATTTCAAGGTTGTTCACACCGTGCCCAATGAACGCGGACGTCTCCTCCATCACGCGCTCCCTGTCATCCGGATGGACTCCCGACATGGCGTCCTGGCAGTATATTTCCCACGCTTTTTCAAGGGACATCGAGGTCAGTGCCGCAAACCCGTCCGACATGTATTCCGGTATCATGCTGCCGTCCTTCTCAGCCCTTACCACAGCAATACCGCCAGGCAGGTTCTTTATCACGGTCTGGAAATATTCCTCCAGCCGCTCCTTTTCCCTGCGTGTCTTTACCTCCTGGGTCACATCCCGCACATATTTTATATAAGCAGGAATCCCATTCCAGTCGCTCTCCTTAAACCGGGTCATATAAAAACGGTCCGAACCATATACCTGCATCTCATGTTCCTGTCCGTCCGCCGCATGGGCCTTCTTTAAAGTGCAGAAACCGCATGGGCCGTCCTGCCCGTGGAGGGCAGTATAGCATTTCTGACCCACACAGTTCTTCGAATCCGTAAAAAGGACCTGGTTTTCATTCACATAAAGAAGATCATAATTCTCCTTGTCAATCACATAGATGGAATCCGCCATCTCGTTGGCAATGGTCTGAAACAGGCGGGTCTGCGCAGACATTCCCGTAATTACAATATAGAGTCTTGAAAGGCCGGTCAGGGGGCCCATGCGCCTTCCGTTCATATGGATCCAGACCAGGCGTCCGTCCTTATGGCGGATGCGGTAAAACACATCCAGGGCCAGGCCGTTTTCCATTGCACTGTCAACAGCGGCCCGGACCCGCCTGCGGTCCGCCTCATAGACCATATCCAGGGCATCCCTCTGTATCATGGCTTCATATTCGCCGCGCGTATAGCCGGACAGGGTGATAACGCCGTCTGAGAGGAATGCTGCCTTATATGCGCCCTCTTCTTTTTGGAACAAGGCAATCCCGCCGGGAATGGAGTTGATCAGATGGTTCATTTCCATCTGTGTTTCTTTCAGGTCGGAAATATTATGGAACACGCAGTGCAGCAGCGGGCGTCCCCTGTCTTCACCAATCCATTTTACCTGAACACGCACCCATACGATATGCCCGTCCCTGTGCTGCTTGCGGAACTCAAAATCATCCACGCCTTTTTGCCGGATTACCTCCATGGCCCTGGATACTACCATGGCAGTATCCTCACTGTAGGTCATATCCGCTGCATTTCCTTTGACCAGCTTCCGGTACTCCTCCACTGTATATCCTGACAGTTCCGGAACACCATCCGAAAAATAGACGGTTTCAAATATATCCGACACCCTGTAGATGGCCACACCGCCGGGAATTGCATTGATGATGTCCTCCATCTTGGCATTGGCTCCGGCCAGTTCCTTTTCCAGCCGCACCTGGCTGCTTACATCACTGAATGCACCATAAAGCATGGTTTCCCCATGTTCCAGCTGCCTTGTGGAACCTTCCAGGCGGATCCAGCGGTATTCATTTTCCCTGTCATGGAACAACCGGAAGGTGTGCTGGATTTTTCCCTTGTCCCGGACCAGCATGGACAGCTTTTCCTTGAGCGGGCCTGCATCCTCAGGATGGACCTTGCCCAGATCCAGGCCCTGTCCGGCATCAGACCTATGCGTATCAGAATAACCCAGGATTTCATAAAAGGCCGGGTTGCGGAACCTGGGCAGGATCTGCCCGTCCACGATCTGATAAATACAAAGACCGCAGGGAATGCTGTCAAAAGCCATCCCCATCTGTTCTTCGTAAAAAGAAGTGCCCTTCATTATGACTGCCGCCCTTCTTTTAATTTTTTACGGAACTCATCCGCCTGAAGGAATCCTGTCTGGATTATCTGATATAACACGTTATAATCTTCCGGTACTTCTCTTTTGCGAAGAGATTCCACAATGGCGCAGACCGCGTTAAAAAGAGGTGTCAGCCCCATATTCCCCACTACCCCCTTAAGCGTATGGGCGGCAGCAAATGCAGCCTCATAGTCCTGCTGCTCAAGGGCTGTTCCCAGCTTCTCAAGGTTGTCATCCTTAAAGAGCATGTCCAGAAACTTTAAATACATGGCCTCCTTTCCCATGAACCGCGCCATCGTGGAGTTGTAATCCGCCCCGTAGACCTCAAATATTTCCCTGAACTCCCCCATTGTCAGGCCTCCTTTCCAAAAATAAAGTCATATAAGGTTTGAAACAGCCGTTCCGGCTCAATGGGTTTGGCCAGATGGGCGTCCATGCCGGCCGCCTTGCTCTTTTCAATGTCATCATCAAAGGCATTGGCTGTCATGGCGATGATCGGTATGGTCTCGGCATCCGGATTGCTCAGATGACGTATGTTCCTGGCCGCCGTCAGGCCGTCCATCAGGGGCATGCGTATGTCCATTAATATGGCGTCATAATACCCATCCGGCGACTTGCCGTACATCTCCATGGCCCTGAGCCCGTTTTCCGCGGTATGGACAACAAAGCCTTTTCCTTCCAGCAGCATGACCGCCACCTCGGTATTGATCATATTGTCCTCGGCAAGCAGCACCCGCTTTCCTGAAAAATCATAATCCGACACCTCCGGCTGGCGTTCCTGCTCTTCTTTTTCCCCAAGTGCCCTTGTGAAAGCAGAAATCAGGGAAGATTTAAACATGGGTTTGCTCATCAGCAGGTTTACCCCTGCCAGTTTTGCCTCATGCTCAATGCATATCCAGTCATAGGCAGTCATGATGATGATGGTCACGTCCGGCCCCACGATCTGCCGGATGCGGCGCGCTGTCTCGATGCCATCCATCTCAGGCATCTTCCAGTCAATTAAAATCATGTCGAAATACCGGCCGCCGGCCCACAGGGCGCTTACCCGCTCCACTGCCTTGCGTCCGCTGTCCACCCATTCGGCCTTGATTCCCATTTCCTCCAGCGTGACAATGGCGCTTTCGCAGACAGCCACATCATCGTCCACCACCAGGGTCTTCAGATGGGAGAAGTTATGGACGGATTTCCTTTTATTGTGCCGGAGTTTCTCTTCCTCCGTAATTCCCAGCTTCACATCAACGGTAAACTCAGTGCCGATTCCCTTAATGGAGCGGACGTTAATCTTGCCGTCCATCATATCCACGATGTTCTTGGATATGGCCAGGCCCAGGCCCGAGCCGCCATACGGCGCCGTGGTGCCTGTAGATTCCTGGGAAAACGGTTCAAAGATATGGGGGATGAATTCCTCACTGATCCCAATCCCCGTATCATTGACAATGAACCGCAGGACAGCGTCGTTCTTGGTCTTCCTGCGCAGGGCGGCCGAGAGTGTCACCTTACCGCCCTCCTTGGTAAACTTGATTGCGTTGCTCAGGATATTGATCAGCACCTGCTGCAGCTTCATGGCGTCGCCCATATAATAGTCATCCAGGACAGGGTCCACGATACACTCATAGTCCACGCCCCTTGCAGCGGCCTGGGCATAACAGATGGAGTTAATCCCGTTCAGGAAATCTTCCGTGGGGATTTTTTCATTTTTAAGAAGCATCTTCCCGCTCTCAATCCGGCTCATGTCCAGGATATCATTAATCAGGGACAGCAGGAAACGGGAAGAAATCCCAATCTTGGAGATACAGTCTTCCACCTGTTCATCATCCCCGATGGACTGGGCCGCAATGGTGCTCATCCCGATGATGGCATTCATGGGGGTGCGGATTTCATGGCTCATCCTGGAAAGGAAATCAGACTTGGCTGCATTGGCCTGCTCTGCGGCAACCAGCGCCGCCGCCAGGTCCTCCTTCTGCCTCTGTTCCTTGCGCGCAACGTCTGTCACATCCGTGCGGGACATACCCACACGCCCCAATGCTTTGTTGATGTAGAATACCTGGAACCGTTTTACGCGCATCACGCCGGTACGGTCCCTCATCTCCACAATAAAGGAATAGCTGTCCTTTTGTTCCAGATGCTCCTTTATGTATTGATAATCCAGCTTCTGAAGATATTCTTCCCTGTCTTCCTGTTCCATGCACTGATCCGCGATCTTGCGTATGGCATCCTGGAACCGGCTGGGCCCTGGCACCAGTTCCTTCTGACCGCAGTGGATGGACACCGGGCGGTGTGTATCTTCCTGTATGTCAATCTCAGTCACTATGTCATAGTCCAGTTCGGCTATCCTGTGGAGCAGCTGCTCCTGTACCATCTTCTCAGTCACATCAAATGTATAGAAAAAGCATATGATGTCGCCGCTTTCAGGATTCAGGCAGAATCGCAGGCTGGTATTGCACCAGAAGGAACCCTGGCTGCTGCTTCTGCGCTGGAATTCAAAATGATATGTGGTCTTGCCTGAGGCATATCCGGCCAGCACCTTTTCCCGCTGCAGGTCACGGAAGATTTTCCTTCCGTATCCGATATCCACTGCGGACGCGGCCAGCCTTTTAACTGCCTCATCATATGTATCGCCTATTTCCGCGATGGCCGTATCTTCTGTTGAGATATAATTCTCCAGCCTGTTCTGTGTTACATTAAGCCTGCCCTGTACCAGCCCGCCCTCAGAGGACAGTTCGGCAAAATAAGCCAGCTCTTCCTCATACAGTTCCTTGACCCGCTCCTGGACATTCTTCTCGTCCGTTATGTCCACAAACACACAGTAAAAATACTGTTCCCCATTTTCTCCGGCAAACAGCTGCGCTTTGATGGAAATCCATTTGACCTGGCCATTTTTGCATACCAGACGGTTTTCATTCTGGATGGTATTGCCGTGCTCCAGCTGGGCCCTGAGTTTTTCCTCCATGACCACCAGGTCTTCCGGGTAGATGACCGCTGACATCCGGCTTCCCATTGCCGCAAATTCCTCCCGTGAATAGCCAAGGAAATCAAAAAGGCCGTCATTGGCATCAATCACGGAAAAATCAGGATCAAACCGGCAGCGGAAAACAGCGCCCGGAATATTATTATAGATATTCATTACCTCCAGCTGGGCCAGCCTCTGGGCCGTAATATCGCTGCACACAGAGGTAATGGCAGGGCGGCCGTCCTCTGCCAAGGTCTTATGGCCGGTATCATGGATCCAGATATAGGAGCCGTCCTTTTTCCTCATCCTGTATTCTACGGTGTACTCTTCCCCGCTGTCCAGCTGGGCTTGGATGGACCGTTCCACAAAAGACCGGTCCTCCGGATGGGTGCAGTTGCTGATGCATCCGCCAATCTCTTCCACAAATTCCTTTTCATCCAGGTAACCCAGATATTGCAACATTCTCTGGTTGATGAAATAGAAAGGGGAACCCTCCTCCCTGTAGTGGCCCATCATACCGCCTGCAAAGGCTTCATTCAAAAGCTCCTGGCGCTGCTTTGTTATGTTCTCCAGGACCAGCGCCTTGGGATAATGCTCCCCGTTCCTCTGGGTGGAGGCCGGCTCAGAGAAATGAAGGGTACTTAAAAGCCACCTTCCATCCTGGAGGCAGAATACGCAAAAGCACCGCAGGAACCAGGAATAGACCGTATTCTTCAATGTGAATTCCGAGGACAGGATGCTGACCGGTTCCTCCGGGCACTGCTCATGGACAACGGAAATATCCACCCTGAACGGTTCCGGTATTTCCCGGATATCCTGAAGGAGGTATTGGAACATTTCATCCTTTCCGCAGGCATATTCATTTTCCCCGGTTCCCACGAACCGTATATCATCCGCCACATATCCCAGGGCTGCTCCGGCATCCCTCTGTTCAAACCACGCCTGGCAGAACAGCCGCAATGTCTGATTTGCATCTATGTGGTCCATCATAATATTTCCTTTCTCCACAGGCAGTACTTATCCTGGTTTGTATTCTTTATTTCCTGGTGCTCAGGATCCAGGCGTTTCATGGCCTCTGCAGGCGCTTCCCCCTGCCGTGCCAAGGCCACTCCTGCCGATGCATAGAACAGGGCGCTTTTCTGTATCCGCTTTGAAAGGCTCTGCATCAAATGCGGCTTGGCGATGAAATCGTCAGCTCCCAATTCCAGCGCCATGTATTCCAGTTCCGGATCTGGACCCGATGTGGTTATGATAGGAAGGTTCCACAGATTCCTGTCCTTCTGTATGGTCTTAAGGACCTTAAAACCATCCGGGCCAGGAAGGGTCAGGCTCAGTATCACTGCGGCAATGTCCTTATGTTTGGCTATGAATGCCAGGGTATCGGTACAATCCCCGGTCCCCGCCACACGGTACCGGCCTTCAAATGCCTGATGTACCATGTTCCGGTAATCCTCATCCCCATCCGCTACCAGAAGGACCGGAAGTTCATTCCTGATTTCCGTGTCCGTTGAGGGTTCTTCTATCCCGGCCCCCCTGTATTCATCCAACAGCCCTTCGAACTCCTGACAGGGCATGGGCTTTGCGAAATAATATCCCTGTACATAATCACAGCCGATTTCCGTAAGCCTTAAAAGCTGCGCCTTAGTCTCCACGCCTTCGGCCACAACGCTCAGGTTCATCCAGCGGGCCAGGTTGATGATGAACTGAAGGATTCCCTGGCTCTTGGGCTTTGCCATCTCGCTCCGTATGAACTTCATATCCAGTTTCAATATATCAATGGGCATGTCATTGAGCATGTTAAGGGATGAGTACCCGCTTCCGAAATCATCCATCTCAATCACGAATCCCAGTTCCCGGAGGGTTGTCACCGTATCAATGATCTGTTTCGGATTCTCCGTATAAGCGCTCTCCGTGATTTCCAGGTGAAGACGCGACGGATCCAGGTCATATTTCTCAATTATCTTAACCAGGGTGTCTGCAAGGTCCTCATTATATATATCTGCCCGTGAGACATTCACGGACACGGACATGGGATAATATCCCCGTTCATCCCAGTCATGGAGCACGGCACATGCCTTCTCCCATACAAACCGGTCCAGCCTGGTGATGAATCCGTTCTTCTCAAACAATGGTATGAATTCAGCCGGGGATAAAAATCCCCAGACCGGATGGTTCCAGCGCACCAGGGCCTCAGCCCCCACCAGGACCTCGTCCTTAATCCTGTATTTGGGCTGGAGATAGACCAGGAACTGGTTCTGTGACAGCGCGGATTCCATGCTGTCCGTAATGGCCTGCTCCCTCAGAAGCTGGTTGCGCAGCGTATCATCATATATGGCAAAATATTTGCCGTACTGGCCTTTGATGCTCCTGGCTGCCAGCAATGCCCGGTCGCATATCTGTTCAATGGAGACAGACCGGTCCTCCACATTATAGATGCCCCATTTCATCACGATATTATGTATGTCCAGCAGTCCGTTCGTCAGGATGCTGGCCTCAATGAACATATCATCCGTATAATCATCCCTGTGCTTTAACAGGCATGCAAACTGGTCGGAATTAAGACGCCCGCAGATACCGATGCCCTTCAGTCGCTCTGCGTAAGCATTGCCAATCCCGCGCAGCAGGCGGTCGCCGGCCTTAACACCGAACACATCGTTAATCAGTTTGAAGTTCTCAATATCCGAACATATTATGTCATATTGCTGGTCAGGGTTGCGCAGCAGCACCTCGCCTGCCTGCTGGTAAAAATACTGCTTGCTGTAAAGTCCCGTAAGCCTGTCATACTGGATCATATTAATCATGGCAGCTGTTTCACGCAGCCGGATGATTCCTGCCACCCGGTGCAGGATGATCTGGGGCTTATAAGGCTTAGCGACAAAATCCGTTGCCCCGTGGGACAGGGCCGCCACCTCGTCTGACTCAGCATCGTTCTGGGTTGTGACAATTACAGGGATAGAGGAATAAGAATGGTCTGCTTTCATGATGGACAGGAAGGTATAACCATCCATGACAGGCATGATGATATCCAACAGGATAAGGGATATCCCCTCTCCAAACTGCCTCAACACCCCAAGGGCCTCCTGTCCGTTCTCTGCTTCCTCAACATCATAGTCAGCGGACAGAATCTGGCACAACAGGCTCCGGTTAAGTGCATTGTCTTCCACCACCAAAATCTTCTTACGTGAAAACATAACTTTACTCCTCTTCTTTAGGATATAAATGGTATGAAAATAGATAATTAATCCTGTCTCTTATACACATCTCCGAGCCCACGAGACATGCGCAGATC
>ERZ652156.748-NODE-748-length-9656-cov-13.0673_pt1 | contig 9656 bp, 6 predicted proteins | sample MGYA00514760_ERZ652156 | MGnify/ENA metagenome assembly ERZ652156
GCTCAAAAGAATACCCCCATCTATCGTCAAGACCCTCAATAATCCACGTCAAAATGCCTTCGCTACGGTCAAGCACGCCAGTTCGAGTATCTAAAATAGCATCGGTGGACACCAGTGGTCTATGGTACTTCTCTAAATAAGGACTAGCCCCATTCGCATCACTCCGCGGCAATGCATAGATTTCAAACTCTTCCGGTTCAAACTCTGCTTCATATTCTGGTAGACGTACAATACTCATATAACTCTCTCCTATTTATCACATACAAGCAAATATATAACTAGTCTATAGCCTAACACCATCATAATCGCTCAGCTACATCGATTCTATGTAATAGCTCTTTAGCTAATTCTTGGGCTGTTTTGAATTCCTCATTTGAAAGCACCATAAGTACAAAGCTATCGGTTCCGATGTCCATGCCTGCTAACGTATAGTTTTCCCATTTAGAATTAAGATCAGCACACCAGTCCATAATAACTTGATCTTCATCTAATGCTGATAGGTCAATAGTTAGATCTTCGCCGGTATCTAAAGACTTGTTACGTATTAATTTCTGTACATAATAAATAAAAGCCTCTAATTCACATTTACAGCTTAGCTCTACAGCATATCCTTTAGCTACTAGTTTCTCATAGAAATTCCACCAACTATCTTCTAATTCTTCCATGGAGTGCAACTTAGCCTTGGTCATAAACGATTTAGCTTGTTTAGCATCGCCTAGCAACAACGTTGCCAGCTCTGTAAATGTCGATTTCATCTGCTCTATATCTAGATACGCTACTTCTACACACAAACTACAATCAGGTACTCTGCGTTTTTTCACAAAAGCCCGCATTATCTTCACTGCGTCAGGATAGCTTACATCTGCCATACGATAGGTCTTACCATCTATATCTAAGAATAAATCTACTGCATCTGGTGTTTTTCCTACACGCGCTTTCATCGCAGTGCAACCATCGATGGCATGAGGTGGATACAATTCTATATACATGAAAAATCCATCATGCATAGCCTTTAGGGTATTATCTATTCCTACTATATTAAAACCATTTCGATTATAATCAGGGCACTTCAAACGCCATCCTTCGTAATCATCAAACAGTTTTTCTTGAATCCAATTATAAATGCTCATATATACTCACTTTATTTACTATATTTTATAATTTTAACTTATTTACTAAAAAATAAATCACTAATCTCTTTATACTCTGTTTCAAATAGACTACGATTAAACAAACTTTGTATAAATTGGTGCTCTTTCTCCAGTAAATTTATAGATCCACTATCCTCTAGCAATAAAACTTCAATTTCATCGTAATCATCCATTCCCCATATTTGATTATCTTTAACTATATGATAGCATAAGGGCTTCTCATATATATTAGTAATAGCACTAGATTGCGTATAAACTATAACATTATCAATATTTGAGCATTTTTTATTAAGATAGTCTAACAAAGAGTGAAATTCTTCTGTTGATAAGCCTTGTTCAGGTAAATCTAATAGAAGTAGCTTCTTCTTTCCTATATCTAGTTCAGCAAACAAATCTACCAGCATATATTTCAAGTCATACTGCGATCGTTCATCAAACGTACCATATATTTCCATATCATTAGATAGTACATCTATAATTTTACTAAAACTCCAAAAATCATTCATATTACTCTCGCATATTAAATTATAACGAGATAACAATTCATTAATTGGCAAAAGTATTACAGAATTCAACTGATTAAAGCATTTTTCCCGTTCAGATATTGAAACTTCTTTATAGATTTTCTCAGTTATCTTACCTAATAAACTCTTTTTTGCAATCTTAAAAAGCTCTGTTGAATCTACTCTTGAAGGAATATATAAAATTTCAAACTCATCATCTCTACATACACTATTATTAAGATTCAATGTATTAAATGGGTATTGTTGGGAGAATCTCCTTTTATCAAAATATCGTTCTATAAAATCAAATATAACTGGCATAGTCCTAAAATCATCTTGTGGTACCACAATTGTTATAGCCTGTAAATTAATATGGACTGGTTCTAAAAGTCTATATCCTGATAATACCAATTCACCATTCATAGACGCCTCCTAGAAAATGATAGTTTTATCAATCGTTAACTTCTCTTCGATAATTTGTTTCTTCCCAGTTAATAGTTTCATACCTTGATACTGCTTCTCTGTAACTTGCAAAACATATACGGCTCCATCTGGAGGTAAATAGCGCTTAATATATTCAATATGAGACTTTACACCATCCCGATTAGGCATAATCTTACAATAAATAGAATACTGAATCATAAAATACCCTTGCCGTATCAAAAACTTCCTAAACTGGGTGTAATGACGAACTGCAACAGTATCATCCATAGGTAAATCAAACATTATTAATACTCTCACCATTCTGTACCTATTCATTTCACACACCAATATCATATATCTAATAATGGTAAATCTAATACTTCATTATCATCAGTCATACATCGAACGAAGCTATCTGCAAATCTATTCATTGAATCTGCTATTGAATAAGATATATTTTGATGACGTACTGTACGCTCAGAAAGCATAGTAATTAAATTAAGTTTTATATCTCTTGAAAATAGAACTTCAGGCATATAAATGCAAGAATAGACCCAATCGTCTATGATGGGCCTATATATTTCCATGCAATCATCAACGAGATTAAAGTGATTATATATATTATGATGTTTTATCCCTATGGATAATATAAGACCTTTAGCAGCTAATGCTCTTGCCATAAGGGCTCTAATAATAGAATATCCATAATTCAAAGCATTATTGATAGGATCTCCCTCTTCTCGATCACGAATAAAACCAATACCAAATAAAGCTTTAAAATAAGCTTTTGCAGCAATACCTTCATGATTTTCCGTATCAAATGGCTGAATTGTATCTCTTAAAGATTCCATTATCTCAATTGTATCTAATGATAATGAATAATGATCCAGAACAAACATTTGATTATTAATCTTACGTTCAATAATTACTTTCCACAAATCACCTGGTCTAGATGAATTCATATTCAGTTGTATTTCTTGATTTTTAAATGTCACATAATTTCCTGCTATAGGATTCATGACAACAGACGGTAACCCATTCTTTTCACAAATGATTACACAAATTTGATATCGACTCATCTTACATAGTAATTGCGTTGTAACATTTAATTTATAGTTATTAAAAATAACTACACTAATATCTTGTAAGGGGACTAAATAGTCCCCTTCAAGCATTCTTATTTTTAAGTTATCTAAATGTAATGAAACTTGCTGACTCTGTTCGATAATAATTGTTCGCCAACCCATAATGTGCTCTCCCTGCAACATTAAATCGTAACATCAAACTCTAGTTTTTCATCTGTAACTTTATATTTATTACCTAATACATCAACATTATATTTGGTCAAATTTTTAATACTTGTCTTAATCCCCTTCATAACCTGTTTATCTGTTGGACGATTTACATAAGAAATCTCTATTTTATGGGCCTTTTCATTATTAATACATTTAAAAATACATTCTACTATTTCACCGTTTTCTTCATATGTTATGCGATCTCCTCTGTATAAGGAGGTTACAAAGGTAGCAGACTCAGGAATTTTTTGAGCCTGTTTTGATTTATTGTATTTGTCTTGATCAATTATATACTTACCATTAACAAAGCTAACCATATCATATGGCACATTAAGCACTAGGTAATTTTCTCCATCTTGGTACACATCAGTACGTAAGCTTTTTATTTTCAAAAATACCGATTTATTATATCCATTTTGTTTTGTATTAACACGATGAGAACCTAATTGCTTATCTCGGAATTTAACTGATTCAATAATTGGACCATTTCCTTTTTTTGAATATTTACGAATTGGCTCATGATCTTCTTTATAAGCTGCAAATGGATTAGATTCGTCACCATATTGTTCTACAATTTTTTGAAAAATCTCAAAAGTTTTAGGATCATGATGATACATTAACAATTTATCAGGAGACTCTAAAATCATTTTTTTTAGTTTGCTGCCAGAATTACCAGTCCCAGTATTATAAATATCGCTATATTTAGTGATAATATAGGTTACTTCTTTATTATCTTCAACAAAGCTTCGAGTCGCTTTTATCTGTTGATCATATAAAGCTCTATTAGGTTTACGATCCACCTTATGAGAATATAACGGTTCTATACTTTCAATACGTTTTAAGAACTGAATATAGTTAGATACATTCTCTGATTTATCAAATAACTCTTGTTCTAGTACCTCGCCCGTTTCAGAATTTATAATATTGCCATCTACCTCTACAATAGAGTCTTTATTGTTCAAACTTTCAGAAAAGGCACCTATTTTCGAGAAAAATTTCATCAGTTTCGTATTCACAAAACCAGCAATAATCATAGCATCTTGCGCATGATGGGCATATGTTTCTTCTCTATTTTTTGATAGATACGCTTTTTTTCTAAAATAACTTGTTGCAGAACCGTTTATAACTTTAACCTTGGTATTTATATTATGGTAATCAAAAAAGGATTTTAATAAATTGTAGGTTTCACGAGATGCATAACGTGTATCGGCCAAATTGCGATTAATAAATCCTTTCATATCTTCAACTGGATTTCCAAGATATAGTAAATTTCTCTTTTTAGCATTACTAAAATTCAAGTTTTTAGTAACATATTCTTTAAATCTTTCAAAGGTTATTTTTGCTTTACCACTACTGAAATATTGGAATGGTGACCGTTGTCCTTTGGCTTGATTTTCACTCTGATAGACAAGTACTTTATTAGACTGAGCATCACTTAGAGATATAGATAATGGAATAATATGATCAACTTCTAAAAGGCCTGCTTTAAACACATCAGATAACTCTATAGGCTCTAAAGAATATGCACATTTAAAATCCTGCTCTAACAGTAAACTAATACGTTCAAACTCTGCACTTGTAAGTTTCCTGTTTTCAACAAGTTCCATAATTTTATAACGTTTTTCTTCATTGGCCTTCTGAATTTTCTTAATCAGATCTTTCTTCTCTTGACTATTCTTTTCTCGTGCTAATTCAACTACTACATCACTAAATTCAGTATCATCACCATTTTGGGTTTTAAGATATTTACGCAATGCATTAAACACCTTAATAGTTTCATTAATAGAGCGTTTAACAACAGGTGATACAATCCAATCAGATAAATTAGCACTTAACTGATAACTTTGAGAAAATTTATGATTATATCGTTTTATACCTGCCTCCGTAAATAATTCCATTTGATTTTTACTAGTTTTCAATAAATCATCTAGAATTAAATTAATAGCCTTAAATGATAAAGAATGATATGTAGTAAAGCCCCCCGATTTTGCAATTTCTTTGGCTAAACTAGTAGATAAATTTAAATCATCTACTAATTTTCTTTCACGCACATCTATACTTTTTTCTTTAGTTAGAATCTCAGATATATCATCTACTAACTGTTTTTTACCTTCAATTGCATCTTCTTCGTTTACAGACTTTGCGATTTTCAATAACTCATTGTATCCTTCAAATTTTGTAAAAATTGGTTTTTCTGACTTATCTATTCTAAAACCAAAAATATCTTCCTTTTTAACACCGCATACTTTTGCAATTGCAGGAATCGTTACCGATTTACCTTTATTTACATATTCACTAATCAGTTCTTGTTTCTGAACTTCAGTTATCTTCACACCTTGAATCGTTAAATTATTTAGATCATTTAACAAATTAAATAAGCATGCACTATAGCTCCATTTAGGTGCTCTTAATTCATCAGGAAAATACGTACACGTACCACGCATTTTATCAATCAAATTAATCTTAATGACATTGCCACTTTCATCTAATTGGTAACTCCCATAAGGTGTGGGGCTTTTATAACTACCAGGTCCCTCATAATATTCACGTTTAGAATCATATATACATAAAACCTCATCCATTATCCCTTTTAATTTTGGATAAAATGATGATTGAACTTCAAGAAGCTTAATTAATTCACTACGATATGATTCATGAGTAAATTTATTTTCAATGCCTCGTACTTTTCCGGTAGTATTCAACTTTTCTAATTGAACATGGCAAGGATATATTCCATCTTTAAGCTTATTCTCATTAGTTCGAATAATATCTGCTGAACTCTGGTTGCTTCCGTCCTCAGTCGCAAGATCCTCTGGACTTAAATAAAATATACCTCTATGTTTAGCTAATTGAATGATTGTAGCAATCAATTCATCAGACGAAAGCTTATTACTAAGTCCTCTAACTCTAATTTCATAGAGATTTGTATAAGATTGATCTCCACTCACACCTAGCGCACTCGACAAGAGTTCTTTTAGTCGATCCAGTCTATGGCGGCTCCGCCTCATACTTCTACGACTACTTCTGAACCCTCTGCGTGCTACATTCTCTTCTGCCGTACCCTCACGAAATAGTCTTACCCCACTAATTAGGACATTATAATTTTCATCAATAATTGCATAACCAACAGAAGCAACCCCCATATCTAATCCTAGTATATATTCCATATATACCCTCCCCTAAAAATTATTAATCCTATTTAATATATAAAATTATAATAATTAGAAAATTTATTCTCTTCTATTATTTTAAATTTATCATAAGCAACGATCACAAAGTACTAAAACCCTATGTACATGGATGTTCTTAATGGTATTTTTTTAGTGAAAAATTACAGAGTACTAAAACCACCACTAGCGATGAGAATATCACCACCAAATTTTATCATAGCGAAAAATTACAGAGTACTAAAACACAATTCAGCCATTAATAAATACCCCCTTTGTTTTATCATAGCGAAAAATTACAGAGTACTAAAACGTTCCGATTGTAGCCATTAATTATTTTCTCGTTTTATCATAGCGAAAAATTACAGAGTACTAAAACTAGAATGTAGATCCAATGAAAGCGCAACAGGTTTTATCATAGCGAAAAATTACAGAGTACTAAAACAGTACTCTGCGCACATCAGAGGGGATATCCGTTTTATCATAACGAAAAATTACAGAGTACTAAAACGTCGAGAAGAATTATTACAAACAACAATAGGTTTTATCATAACGAAAAATTACAGAGTACTAAAACAGCGGACGACCAAAAAACGCAATACGACATGTTTTATCATAACGAAAAATTACAGAGTACTAAAACGATTACTAATTTACCAGTGGCAGCTTGAACGTTTTATCATAACGAAAAATTACAGAGTACTAAAACGTCGAGAAGAATTATTACAAACAACAATAGGTTTTATCATAACGAAAAATTACAGAGTACTAAAACTCACGAAAAAAAGGCTGAAATCGAAAAAAAGTTTTATCATAACGAAAAATTACAGAGTACTAAAACTTTTTAAGCTTATCAACGGCGGAGACAGATGTTTTATCATAACGAAAAATTACAGAGTACTAAAACAATTGAGAGCCATGAATCTTCATCCAGTGGGTTTTATCATAACGAAAAATTACAGAGTACTAAAACCTGTTTAGAAGATTATCGTTGGTCTAGTTAGTTTTATCATAACGAAAAATTACAGAGTCCTAAAACTGGGTTCGGTTGCAATAAATAATGACCTTGGTTTTATCATAACGAAAAATTACAGAGTACTAAAACTTACTGTTACTGCTTTTCTTAAGATTATGCGTTTTATCATAACGAAAAATTACAGAGTACTAAAACTCTTCAATATATCTTCTCTAATATATTTATGTTTTATCATAACGAAAAATTACAGAGTACTAAAACATTACTTGCAAAAATTGTTGGCTTTTGAAGTTTTATCATAACGAAAAATTACAGAGTACTAAAACCTATCACTTCAGGATATAATCCATTGAATAGTTTTATCATAACGAAAAATTACAGAGTACTAAAACCATCTTGTAATGGTATTGTATTTAGATTACGTTTTATCATAACGAAAAATTACAGAGTACTAAAACATACTAGCCCATTGTCAGACACTGCTTGAAGTTTTATCATAACGAAAAATTACAGAGTACTAAAACAAGAAAAAATCATTCAATATGAGAATGAATGTTTTATCATAACGAAAAATTACAGAGTACTAAAACAGGTGCAAAATCAATACCTTCAAGACGAGCGTTTTATCATAACGAAAAATTACAGAGTACTAAAACTATAAAGGGTAAGTGTTATGAGCGAGGACTGTTTTATCATAACGAAAAATTACAGAGTACTAAAACCTTGTCTTTATTTAAGATAAGTATATGAAAGTTTTATCATAACGAAAAATTACAGAGTACTAAAACGCTTTAGCACTTTTTTGCTCTGGTGGTGTAGTTTTATCATAACGAAAAATTACAGAGTACTAAAACTGATACCTACACATACTCGTTAATGATTGTGTTTTATCATAACGAAAAATTACAGAGTACTAAAACTATCAGGCGCTCGGTGGTAAATCCGTAACGGTTTTATCATAACGAAAAATTACAGAGTACTAAAACTAACTCTAATGAGGTCATAAGATTTTAAATGTTTTATCATAACGAAAAATTACAGAGTACTAAAACCTCAACAACGAAGTTAAGCACTTTCGTAGCCTTTCGCTATAATAAATCAATAAACAAAAAGAGCACAGATCATAAGACCCGTGCTCAAAATTTCACACAAAAACATTAGTAATATGTACTACTAACTCAATTTACATATACTATTGTTAATAACTACTTAAAAGTAGTGATTTCGACATAAAGTCTTATTTTAGTAGATTCTGTAACCTTTCGCTATGGTAAAATCTAATTACATATTATATCAGTATTACTTATATGTCAACACTTTCTAATTTTTATTCATCAATTTATTATATTTTTTATCATATAGCCTTAATTACTCTATTATTTTCTTGATAACAAAATAATTTAATATACTCAAAAGAGGAAAAGGACACAATAAATTGTGTCCTTTGATTTCGGCATAAGGCCCTACCTTAATAGATTCTCACGAGTATTAAGGCGAAACTGCTGCTCTATCCTTCTGGTGCGCCTAGAGGGAATCGAACCCCCAACCTACAGTTTAGGAAACTGACGCTCTCTCCGGTTGAGCTATAGACGCATGTATACTTTATTATATCGTTTTTAATAAAGTATACGCAAGACATCCTTATTGTTGTAGGTATTGGTTATTTACTTGTTTTTGTTCTTCTGGGCTTAGGTTTTGGTAGCCTTTAGCTAATGCACTTACCCAAGATCCGTAAGCAGGGTTTGGGAATACCACAAAGGTAGTACCAAAGTCTTCTTTATGAGCATCGATGATGCCATTTCTTTCAGCTAGTGTCTTGCCTTTTGTGCCGATTGGGAAATCGCCCGCGTTATCGCCCATGTATACAACGACATAATATTTTTTAGCAATCATATCAAAGCGGGGTTGTTTGTCAGAGTCTTTTTCGAATAGTAGCACATGGTCTTTATCAATAGATGGGAATCCTAATTCTTTAAAGTTCTGTATCGTTACATCAAGGTTTACTGGGGCGTAACGGTTTGATACGTAGAAAATTTCTACCCCTTGTTTATGTACTTCATTTAGGAATTCAACAGCGCCAGGCATGGCTTGCGATTTGCCTTGATGCACGGCTTGACGCCACCAAGGAGCATCAAAACGGC
>ERZ652156.749-NODE-749-length-9655-cov-8.13521_pt1 | contig 9655 bp, 10 predicted proteins | sample MGYA00514760_ERZ652156 | MGnify/ENA metagenome assembly ERZ652156
CTCAAGGAGAGTGCATGTCTATCACGGCGAAGTCTGTCTACCGTGACACGGGAAACTTTTTCCGCAATCAGTTCATAACCTTTTTACTGATCGCGTTGCTATGTGCCTTTATCACGGTGGTGCTGGGCCATGCCTTCTCACCGAGTGATGAACAGATTGCCAGCCTGAGCCAGGGCGACCATCTTGCCGGAAGCGTGGGGCTATTTGAACTGGTGCAAAACATGACGCCGGAACAGCAGCAAATTCTGCTGCGGGCGTCTGCCGCGTCCACGTTCTCAGGCCTGATTGGTAATGCGGTTCTGGCGGGCGGCGTTTTGCTGATGATTCAGCTGGTATCGGCGGGTCACCGGGTCAGCGCCTTACGGGCGATTGGTGCCAGTGCGCCAGTCTTACCTAAGCTGTTTATCCTGATCTTTTTAACCACCCTGCTGGTGCAAATGGGGATTATGCTGGTCGTGGTGCCGGGCGTATTACTGGCTATCGTGCTCTCATTTGCGCCTGTGATGGTCGTGCAAGATAAGATGGGGATTTTTACCGCGATGCGCAGCAGCATCAGACTGGCATGGGCGAATATGCGTCTGGTGGCTCCCGCCGTGATCGGCTGGCTGCTCGCCAAAACGCTCCTGCTGTTGTTTGCACCGAATTTTGCGGTATTAACGCCGAACGTTGGCGCGGTAGTGGCGAATACGCTGAGCAACCTGATTTCAGCGGTACTGCTGGTCTATCTGTTCCGCCTGTATATGTTAATTCGTCAGTAATCCTGAGGCGGGCGGCATCGCTGCCTCCCGCCCCGCTCAGAAGATGGAATCACAGAATGAAGCAGTTTCTTGATTTTTTACCGCTCGTGGTCTTTTTTGCTTTTTATAAGCTGTACGATATTTATGCCGCGACCACTGCGCTGATCGTTGCGACCGCTGTTGTACTCATCTACAGCTGGGTTCGCTATCGTAAAGTCGAAAAAATGGCGCTGGTTACCTTCGTCCTGGTCGCCGTATTCGGCGGGCTGACTCTGTTCTTCCACAATGATGAATTTATTAAGTGGAAAGTGACCGTTATTTACGCGCTGTTTGCGGGCGCATTGTTAATTAGCCAGTGGGTCATGAAAAAGCCGCTGATCCAGCGCATGCTGGGCAAAGAGCTGACGCTGCCTCAGGAAGTCTGGTCCCGTCTAAATATCGCCTGGGCGGTCTTCTTTATTCTCTGTGGTCTTGCCAATATCTATATTGCCTTCTGGCTGCCGCAGAATATCTGGGTCAACTTTAAGGTCTTCGGCCTGACCGCGCTGACGCTTATCTTCACGCTGTTAAGCGGCGTATACATCTATCGCCACATGCCGCAGGACGACAAGCACTGATTAATGACTGACCAGAACGTCTACGACAGGCGTTCTGGTCTATTCTCTCCGCTGTGAAATCATAGTAGCATCCCGCCTGAAGTCTTCCGTTACGAGTTAAAACAATGACAACAACTAACGCCCCGCAGGGCGAACTGGTTTTACGCACACTGGCAATGCCCGCTGACACCAATGCCAATGGCGATATTTTTGGCGGCTGGCTGATGTCGCAGATGGATATGGGCGGCGCAATTCTGGCTAAAGAGATTGCCCACGGGCGCGTGGTGACTGTGCGAGTGGACGGCATGACCTTCCTGCGCCCGGTTGCGGTGGGAGATGTGGTTTGCTGCTACGCGCGCTGCGTCAAACGCGGCAACACCTCTATTTCAATCAACATCGAAGTGTGGGTTAAGAAAGTCTCTTCTGAACCCATTGGACAGCGTTATAAGGCCACTGAAGCGCTGTTTATTTATGTTGCAGTCGATAGCGAGGGAAAACCTCGTCAACTTCCGCAGGCCTGATCGACAGGCAAAAAAAAGCCTCCATCAGGAGGCTTTTTTTATTCCATCTGCGCCCCGCCGTTCAGGCGGAAAACAATATTCACAATCAGTCCGCTGCCCGGTTTTCCGGCTTCATAGCGCCATCTGCGCATCGCCGATTTCACTTCGCGCTCAAACATATTGGAAGGCTGAGCGGACAAGATTTCCACGTTATCCACGCGGCCATCGGCAGTGACGTCAAATTTAACCCGTACGCGGCCTTCAATACGTAAGGCCTGCGCCCGCGCCGGATACTGAGGCTGGTTGCGACTCAGTGCGCGCGGGCCCGCGGGGGCACTGACTGTCGGCTTAGGCGCGGTTGCGGTGTTATTCATCACCGGACGCGAAGGCGCCGCATTCTCGACCGTCTGGGTCGCACGTGGTTCAACCGGACGTTCCTCGCGTTTCGGACGCTCCTCGACCTTCTTCACCGGTTTTGGCTTCGGCTTAGGTTTTGGCTTCGGTTCAGGCTTGTGGATCACCACCGGCGCTTCCTTCGGTGGCGGCGGAACAGGCTCGGGCTCTGGCTCAGGTTCAGCCACCGGCTGCGGTGGCGGAGGTGCAGCCTGCGGCGGTTCGAGATCCGCTGGCGATACCATCGTCACCGAAATCGGCTGCGCGGGCGCGGGCATTTCAATAACCTGATGAACCGAGGTATACAGCAAACCCGCCACAACAGCACCGTGAATCACGACAGAAAGCAGCGTCGGCCAGGGGAAGCGGCGAGGTAAATCAAGGGTCATCGAAGTCATAATCATCAACGTTAAAAAACCGAACACTGATTTTAAATGCAAATAGCAATCATATTCAATAAGACACTTTGTTCTGGCGCAACTTTAGCGCATGAGAGGCCAAAAAAGGCGCATTCAGATCAGGGTATTAACATTGTTTTTATTTTACATTGCAGTCGTTTGCCCTTTCACATAACGTAACTGACACTTTTACCGGTTAAGGAGCTTCGCCGTGTTTTACGTGATTTACTCTGAAGATGTTGCTGATTCGCTCGAAAAACGCCAGGCTGTGCGCCCTGCGCATCTGGCACGTTTGCAGCTGCTCCAGGATGAAGGCCGTTTACTGACCGCCGGCCCAATGCCTGCAGTAGACAGCAACGATCCGGGCGCCGCCGGTTTTGCCGGTTCCACAGTGATTGCTGAGTTTGAATCTCAGGAAAGCGCTCAGGCATGGGCTGACGCAGATCCGTATGTTGCCGCAGGTGTGTATGCGAAAGTGACGGTTCGACCGTATAAGAAAGTGTTCTGAAACCAAAGCGGCTCCGAAAGGAGCCTTTTTTATGGTGGAAGTTACGCGTCTCTGCGCCGGGTAAACTGCTGCTCCGTTATAAGGGTTCCCCACTGATCGCCCTCCCACTCTTTAACGAGCGTAAATCCAAACGATTCGTATAAACGTCGTGCGGCGGTCAGCTTATTGAATGTCCAGAGATGCACGGCAGAGAAACCTACGCTGTCGCAAAAGCGCATCGCTTCGGTCAGCAGTTTTTTCCCCACCCCGTGTCCCCGGCAGCCATCGTCGAGAATAAACCAGCGCAGATGGGCTTCACCCGGGGCTAAATCCTCGCCATCTATCGCCACTGACCCCACTATCCTGCCGTTCATCACCGCCAGCCAGATCTGGTTGCATGGCTTATCCAGGCGGTCACTAAATTCCGCAACTCCCGTAGCCACTTTGGCCTCAAAAAAACGGCCAAAATGATGCTCGCGCGCGTAATAGACCCCGTGTATCTCCGCGACACGGCCAATCATGCCGGGAATATATCCCTGCACTATCGTGAGCTCGTCGGGGCGCGTGTCGCTGCCTGTCTCACGGCACGCCAGCAGCGCGTTGGCATAAAGGGAGAGTCCTTCAGAAATGGTCTGCTGCTGCGCAGGAGCCAGACTCTTTATTGCTGAGACCACGCGATCATTGCTAAAGGTATTAATTTTACTGACCGTCTCATGGCCTTTCGCGGTCAGCCTGAGGCTCTTCGCTCTCGCATCTTCAGGTGAAGTCACTTCCTCGAGTTCGCCCGCAGCAATCAGGCGAGCCAGCATCCGGCTGACGCTGGATTTATCCAGGCCCAGCAGCTGCACCAGCTGACTCGCCGTCATCTCTTTGCGTAGGGCTATTTCGACCAGGGTATGGACGGTGGACGGTGAGTAATTCGTTGAGGCCAGGGTCGAGGCCATAAAACCTAACTCTCGCACCATCAGGCGCGAGGAACGTCGAATAACACTGACTACCGGGGTTTCGCTGTGCATGTTGTGCCCTCATCATTTAGTTGCACTATACAACTAACCAATGAGGGGCTGTCAAACATAATAAAAAAGCTCCCTCAGGAGCTTTTTGAAACACCTTAATACCATGAAATAAAAGGATTTATTTCTGTTAATGTCCACCCATTGACCACATCGATTAAAGAAACCCCGCAAATACGGGGTTTCTTGTTGTAGCTTCGGTAACAAAAGCTGTTTAGGAGGACTTAGAATTAATTCATCTTAGGCGATTTTGACATAGATCTTTCAGGGTCTGGATCAGGGATTGGCAGGTTAGTATCAATAGTAAATATCCGTCTAAATTGAAGCCATTCAGTATGATGTGATCATATCATATATGGTATGATTTCAGGGTTTGTCTCCCCATGATAGCAAGGCAAAACATATTCAATTAGATATTTATCAAATCGTATACCTTTCTTGAAGTAAGTTTTATTTTGTTGATCACCTATGTATACAAGAGGAATAGAACCATCTGTAGCTGGTCTGAACATAACAACATAGTTGGATGTAACATCAGCCATTGCGTTACACTGATGTGACAAGCGACGCCGTTCATAACTAACCCCTTCTATATCTCTTCTAGGGTTGTTTTTAGCCTGGCCAATAATTGCTTTACTAAACGTCTTATTGGCCCCCTCGTGAAAATCCACTCGCAAGCCAAAGTCACATCCATATGTTTTTTCTGGGCCATTCAAACCATATGGTGACGTTTTAGAATCCTGAAAATTCAAGTAGTACTTATTCCCGAAAAAAATCATACCCAGACTAGCCATGAAAGATACAAAGTAACCATCTTCAGTATAGTGAGTTAGTCTGGTGAATCTTCTGGCCGAATTTGTCATCGCTAACTCTAACTTCATACTCAAATCATCAAATTCAGCCTGACTAATCCCCATCCTTTCCCATAGTTCTGCCATTTCGAGACACTCCTTTGAATCTTTAAAAAAATATTGTTGCTTGTTGATTTTAAGGTTTGGAAATACCTTGCGAATACTATTTATCGGCAATGCTGTGAAAATTTCCAGTCGATTTAGTGAGTTTTTAGTCTTAATTTAAGCCGAAAAGCTTTTTTGTATAAATCCATAAATTGCGGGCTTTATCTTTGTTCACATCCAGTGGATCTGCTGTTGGCCTGACGTTGTCGGATGCGGTGTCGCTGGCACGATCTCACCCGGTAAAACGATAAAACGCGAAAGGGTTTCGGTCGTGACAAAGGTGCAGCTGCAGTTGATATTCTGACACTGATGATACCGTTCCTTTGTGGTATCAGAGAAATAACGACTTGTGCGCGCGTGGGCGGCATGATGGCATTTTGGGCAGTGAAACATTATGAGCACCTCTTAACGATTATGACGCGTTAATTTTACTGAACTTCTCAAATAAAACAAATACATACAACAAAATCACCAATTTATTTCATCTATTTCATACTCAACATCAGATACCTTCACCTCAAGCTCTAAGCCTGTCGTGTAGCCGTTCCCGTTGAGGTTATGCACCACCCGGCTGATTATCCACGCCTGATCGTCTATGACGCGCTTAAACCCTTTCACCGCGATTGGCGTTTCAGGAAATAAATCTGCCCGGCCTATCGCCAGCGAGATTGAAAACTCCGCGACACCTCGCTGCAGCTTGTCCCACTTCGCCTGAGCGGCGCGCATAGCCTGCGCCTTTGTCGCGTAGATGGTCGTCAGCTCCAGCACGTTGTCAGCTTCACCGGCCATATACTCACCCTCGCGCGCTTCCTGCTCTTTTTTGGCTTTAGCCTTTGCCGGGGCTTTGGTCGCTTTCGGATGCTGAAGCGCGCGGAGGTGCTTCTCTTTGGGCTTTCTCTTGAGCTTAACCTTTTGCTTTTGCGGCTTCGGGTCTTTGGTGTGCAGCCATTTTGCCGATACGCCGGTGTAGGCTTCCCGGTCAGCAATGGCAAACTGATGACGATCGCCGTCGCCGCGCTCAAGCGTCATCTGCGGAATGGGCTTCCCGCTGGCCGTCTTACCGCTCCCCGCCTTCAGGAATAACAGTTTCCCCGCTTTTACCGAAACCGCCGCACCGTTCCGGTCAGCGAGGCGGGACAGAAACACCGCGTCGGATTCCTGCGACTGGTCAATGTGAGGCACGGCGACGGCTTTCAGCGTGTCGGCCACGCTGACCGTCAGCTTATTGCGTGCCGCAATCGTCTCCACAATTTGCCCGAGCGTGGTGTCATGCCATGACTGTTCCCGTCGAGAGTTCAGCGTCCCGCGAAAATCGGCGCTGCGCCCCCGTATGGTCAGCGTATCAGGCGCGCCTCTGTGCTCGATTTCGTCGACCGTGAACGTCCCTTTTTTTATCAGCGCGGAATCCTGCCAGCCTAACCACAGCGTCAACGTTGCGCCGCGCGGTGGCAAAGCTATCTGACCGTCAGTGTCATCGAGCTCGATATCGAGCTGGTCGGCCTCGAATCCGCGATTGTCGGTCATGGTCAGGCTGATAAGGCGGTCGCTAAAATCCTGCGTGATATCCTCGTTATCCAGCTTGAGCATAAACGCCGGGGCAATCTTCGCCCCGGCCTGAATATCCATTCCTGTAATCATCCCGCCAGCCCTCCCAGCCAGTCACCGGCAGACGTGACCAGATTGTCGGCCTGCGTTTTCAGGTCGCCGTAAATGGCCGCCAGCGATTTATCGACCCGCTTAAGCGAAAGGCTAAACTCGATTTTTCTCGCCGCTCCGTCGCTGAATAGCTCGGTGTGCGTGTGCGTCACTTTGTCGATGACATACATGCCGTGGATCATGCCTGTTCCGTCAATCAGCGGCCACGCGCGCCCCTCGTCTGCCATCAGCTCGATGGCGGTCAGTGAAAGACGTCCGCCGGTAATTTCGGGATAGAGCACACCCGACAGCGTGCGCGTGGTTTCACCTTCCCCGAGATACTGGTAAGCAGGTGGCTTGCCGATACGGTCGTTTGACGCCCAGCGGTAATCCTTCGAATACTGCATGGACTGATAGGGCAGCGTGTGGCGCTCAAACACAAACAAACCTAAAACCATTAACATGCTTTATCCCCCTCAGTCATGGCGCATACTTGAGCGCTGACGCGCACGGTTTTCCCGGTCGAATTTATCGACAGCCTCGCGGAGTTGCCGGTCAAGGTCGCTGCCCGGCGCGATGCCACCATTCAGGTTAATGTTGTATTCAGGCTTGCTCTGGTCGACGTAAGTCTTACCAGTCGGCGCCGTTACCGGCTGATATGCCTGATAGCCGCCATATGCTGAGGTTGCCGGAATATAAGACCCCTTTTGCGAGCCGGTGGCGGCACTGGCTTTAGCGGCCTTCTGGTCAAGGTCGCTTGATTCTTTATTGATAACCCCGAGCTTTTCCAGTAACCAGTTAACGCCGGTACGCAATGTATTAAAGCTTTTGAGCGGTAACATCAGCGCTTCGGCCAGCATCTTACCGAACATCACACCCGCATTTTTGCAGCTGTCGAGCGTCTCCTGCGTCGACTTAACCGGTGCGATCAGGTCTTTAAACCACTGCCACGCCGCTTTAAGTTTGTCACCCAGCCAGTCAAAAACCGGCTTTAACGGTTCGAATAACTCCACTACAGGGGCAAAAGCCTGCTTTATCCCCTCCATTACGCCTGAGAAAAATGCGCTTATTGGCTCCCAGTATTTACGGATGAGCAGCGCACCGGCGATGATGGCAACGCCAATAGCCACAATCGGCCAGGTAAGCGCCCCGAGCACAGAGACAATGGCCGCCCCCATTGCGGCCAGATTTGCACCGAGAACACCGGCAGCGGCCATAATCACGTTGAAACCCGTTACCACCGGCCACGCTATCAGGCCAATCCCGCCCAGCACGCCAATCAGCGCCAGCCCACCACCTGCAATTAACCCGATGGTTGACGCAAGTGTTTTGTTATTGGTGATCCAGCCGTCGAGCTTTAAAACATATTTCGTGGCGGTTTTAGTGAGCTCACGCAGTGAACCCTCCTGCTGGTCAAACAGGTCAGTACCGACGGCCTCATAGGCTGACTGGAATTCTTTGAAGTCACCGCCGAGGTTGTCCTGCATGATTTTAACCAGCTCAGCAGTTTTCCCGTCCGAGGCTTTAAACGCCGCCGTGAGCTGGTCGAGCTTGCCGCTTGAGGCAGCGGTCATCAGTACCGCCGCCGCCGAGCTGGCTTCCTCACCAAAGATGGTTTTCATGTACTCGCCTTTCTGGCTTGTTCCGAGATTATTTTTCTCAAAACTGCGCTGCATTTCTTTCAGAATGGCGAATATCGGGCGCGTGTTGCCCTTGCTGTCAGACGTTTTAACGCCGAGCTCTTTGATAGCCTCGTATGCCTTACCGGTCGGAGCCTGCAGGCGACTCAGGACGGCACGGCTGCCCGTCCCCGCCATCGAGCCGGTGATTTTGGCGTCATGGAGCGCGCCGACCATTGCGGCGGTCTGCTCGATACTGACCCCGGCATTTTTTGCCACCGGCGCAGCATACGTCAGCGCGTCGCTCAGCCCGTCAAAGTCAGCAGCCGTTTTGTTCATGGTCATCGACAGCACGTCGCCGATGTGTGCGATCTGGTCGTTTGACATCTGAAACGCGGATTTCATACCCGTCAGCAGCGCGGCGTTTTCTTCCATCGAGCGACGGTTAGACAGCGCCATATTCAGCGTGACCGGCGTCGCCGCCTGAATCGCTGCGGCATCCCCGCCGCTTTTCGCAATGATAATCTGCGCGCTGGCCGCATCATCTGCAGACGCAGCGGTATTGTCCCCGAGCTGGCGCGCCTGTTTGCGCAGCGCCTCCATTTCTGGCGAATGTTTATCGACCCCGAGTACGGCCTGCAGCTCAGAGTTTTTCTGTGCAAAGTCATAACCGGGTGTGAGTAATTTCACTCCGGCCATCGTTCCTGCCGTGGCGATACCGACGCCCGCCGCGCCTGCCGCTGCAGCGCCTCCGGCAAGGGATTTACCGGCCTGATAACGCTCTTTAACGCGACTGAGTCGCGCCTGCTGTTGACTGACCCGCGCCAGTGCCTCGCGCTGTCGGTTAAGCTGAGCGGTCGTCTCACTGATGCTGGTTTTCAGGCGGCGCTCATCCGCCGAGAGAGTACGGGTATTAATACCGGCCAGCGCGAGCTCGGTGCGCTGGTGCTGTACCGACTGCCTGAGGCTGTTGTATTTGAGCTGCAGGTCAGCGGCGGATTTCTTTGCCGCCTCCATCGCGCGCGCCTGCGCGGTTGTGGGGTTCTGCGTGTTTTTAAACTGGACGGCCAGCGCGGCGGCTTCCTGTTTCGCCTTGTTAAGCGACTGGCCGGTCACGGCAAGCTGTGCGCTCGCTTTCCTGAAACCGTCAATTCGGCCAGCCTGCGCATTCAGATCGCGCAGGCTGTTTTGAGAAGTGCGGATATCGCCGGCAAGGGTCTTGCTGGCAGTCTGGATAGACTTAAGCGGTCGGCTTGCACGGTCAACTGCGTTCAGCAGTACCTCAATCCTGACGTTATTGCTCATGGTGGTTTCCGCTTCG
>ERZ652156.754-NODE-754-length-9588-cov-8.81664_pt1 | contig 9588 bp, 6 predicted proteins | sample MGYA00514760_ERZ652156 | MGnify/ENA metagenome assembly ERZ652156
CGCACGGTGGTGTGAGAGGTCGGAATTTCTCAAGAGAAATTCCTCCTACTCGATTCTGATTTTACAGCCCGGTACTTGTCATGGAGAGGAAAATGGGCTAAATTATAGGTATGGATATCTGACGCTGTATGGCAGCGCGCCTTCAGGGGAGGCCGGGGCGTCCAGCCGGGGGGAACCAGGGTACGTCATGCAGACATCAGCAGGGGGGAAGGTAAATGTCAGGAGATATGGAACAGACAGGGGAGGCCCAGGTGTCCTACCGTCTGGATGATAAGGAGCAGGAAGAATTCATCCAATGGTTTGGCAGGTCATTCCTCAGACGGAAAAGGGACGCACAGCTGGCGGGAATGAATTTTCAGACATATCCCAGGCCGGATGTTTCGAACCTGAAAGAGGATACAAAAATCCGGATGGAATCCAGGAGTATTCATATATGGTCAGGCCAGAAGGAATTGAACCTTCTGTATTCCGCTTTGACAGACCTGGAAGAAACCGGGACATTAATCCTGTTTTTTGCACAGAAGGAATTCTGGGCAGTGCCAAAACGTGCACTTGGTGGTGAAGATGGGGCCGGGAAATGGCTTGGGCAGCTAAAGGCCTTCTGCAGCAGGGGTATCTGTGAACGGACGGATTTTGAGGCGGTAAGGGAACGGTGCCGCAGGAATGGGAGCCGCTGCTTTTATTTTACCAGGACAGTGGACCAGGTTATGGAAGCATACATGGGTCTTGGCAGGAAAGAAAAGGAACTGCAGAACCTGAGGAACCTGGCGGTATTTCCCTACCGCTATGCAGGCGTCCAGGCGCTTACGCTGGAGCCGGACGGAATCTATGAATATGGGGAGCGCTCCATGGCACGGCATCTGTATGGGGATTTAAAATCCGCGGTTCATACCCGGGACTGCCTGTATTTGATAAAAGGGGATGGGGAAGAAATCATGCTGCCCGTGGATTGTTTGGACGGTATGGGGGAACCGGGGCAGGAGCGGTTGGAAAACCAGGGAGAACCAGAGCCGGAGCCGCCTTTGTGTATAAGCCGGTTCCTGGCGGTGTGTAATGGCCGGAGGCCGCCGGGGCTTCCCGGACTGAATCCTGTTAAGCTTGACACCCCAAAGACGCAGGAACGGTCTAAGCGGCGTGTATGGATACGGTCCCGGCTGGATCCGGACAGACTGACTGTGATGAACCCATACAGAAAGCATGGGAAATCCGGCGCGGGCTGGTTCTCAGAATATAGAAAAAGGAAAGAGGAACTATCCGGCCGGCGTTGGTGGAAGTGCCAGAAAAAGCGGAATAAACAGAAGGGTTCAGGAGGCATGGGCCATCCGGTCAGCGGATACATGCTGATTGGGATGACAGCCCTCATTACAGTGGCCATTGCCATCTGGGGACGAAGCCTGGGCAAAAGTCTCAGGACCGGCGGCCATCTGGATTATTTCTATCATCCCGGAGTATTTTTAAGCGGCGCCGGATATTTCCATATGATAGACGACATGTCTGCGGAGGCAGCGCGTGTAAGGGCTGAATTATTACAGGTGGATGAGGAAGAACAGGACAGGGGTGGGGCGGATGATGCCTGGAAGGCGCAGTATATGGTAACCGTGCCGGATGACACGGTATTTGACCAGGTGGGAAAGGATGGGACCTATGTGTCATCCAAACAATATTTTACCATCCAGCTTCCGCCGGGAGAGTGGGAAGACCTCAGCCTGTCAAGGGACGATGACCATCTGGCCTCATCCTGGGCACATGTCGTGGTCCGAGGCTATCGCACCGAGGGAAGACCGCGCCCGATGACGGGTACAGGCATCCCAAAGACAAAGGACGAATACATGAAGCAGATGAAAGCCAATATGGCGGAAAATGAAAAACTGCTTAAGCGTCAGGTCCCCATTCCCCAGGTGGCAGGGTATACGTACCAGGAAAAGGATGGCTGTATTCTTATTAGGAAGGAAATCCGCAGTACGGAGGGGGATGGGAAATATAGCCTGGATTTAAGCCTGATGGCTCCGGAGTATACCTACACGGTATCTATCTGGCTGGAGGAGGAGACACCGGAGAATATCGGGAAGGCCAGGGCAGTCCTTGATTCCTTCCGTCTATTGGACATTTCCACAGGAATCTGCAGGCAGATGGAGGACGCGGTGTTCCGCGGCTATTATGGAAGGAATATAGTGATGACCAGCTGTCTGGTACTTTTGGAAGAGGAGATGGGGGATGAGGATATCAGGGAATGCCTGGACAAGGTGAAAAAGATAGATAAGGGATTTATTGGTTCAAGGCAGGGACAGGCACTGGCTGTCCGGAGCAAGGACAGCCGCTGGCTGGGAATAGACAGCCCAAGCCTGCAGCAGAACTGTTATGAGCCGAACGCCAGGAAGGTATCGGAAATCTTCCAGGCAGATGTGATCCTGTATGATGAATTTGACGGGAACCTGCTGATGGTGGCATATTGCAGCAAGGACCAGAAGCATTCCTGCCAAAGGGCCACGTCCTTTCATAAAGACATACTGGAGCAGGAGTTCCAGTGTTATGGCGCGGAGCAGAAGTTTCCGGAGGAGCTGCTGCAGTATATGGACCTGTCAATGGAGGAGGCATCGGCTATCTGGGAGGATATGGATGTGGTATTCCAGATAGAGAAGTGGGAAGCGCTGGCCAGCCATATGACCAGGATGCCGGTGCCCCGGGAGTTCATCGGCATGTGGGATATTGCTGCGTTTGGGGACGGCTTTGAGGTGATACGGCAATAGGCGGCTGACAGCGCCCGCAGGCCAGGGAACCGGGTTGGATTTCCTGCCTGCGGGCGCTTTTGTCTTATCTCATCTGTATCATATTATCCTTAATCTTGAATGTCCCAAAGCTGCGGATAAAGCTGGAAATACGGCTGAACCCATATTGCTTCACATCAAAGGAGGGGAATGCCTTTTTCAGCTCTTCATGGACAATGCTCAGGTTGTCCACATGTCCTTTATTCTCCCGTATCATACGGATGATTTCCTTTTCAATCTCAGCCTTGGAAATGCTGGCGCTTTTCTCCTGTACAAAGTAACCGCCATGCAGCTTCACCACCTGGAAATCATTGTTGTCCATGCTTTCAAGGAAGGTGGAGAGTTTGGAATAACCGTAGTTCCTCACATCAAAATCCGAGAAACGTTTGGTCAGGAAATTGCCCACGCGGGCCAGGATGATGGGCTGGTTCTGGCTGTTGTTCTCAATCAGCAGCTTGGCAATGGCCTTCTGGATCTCATCAATGCTTGTGATGGTCTTCTGGTTCTCAATCACAGTGGCTTCAGGCGCGTCATCGGAAGAAATGATCTCCAGCAGCTTGAAGGTATCGCAGGCAGCCCTGAATGGCTTGGGGGTTTTCTGCTCGCCGATTCCCATTACAAACATCCCGGCCTCCCTGAGGCGCTGGGCAAGCTTGGTAAAGTCAGAATCACTGGATACCAGGCAGAAACCGTCCACATTGCCGGAATAGAGGATGTCCATGGCATCGATGATCATGGCGGAATCCGTGGCATTCTTTCCGGTGGTGTAGCTGTACTGCTGGATGGGGTTCACGGACCAGTCCAGTAATACGTTCTTCCAGCTGCGTTTCTCATTGTCCGTCCAGTCCCCGTATATCCGCTTATAGGTGGCGATTCCCTGGTCTGAGACCTCGTCCAGGATATACTTGATATACTTAGGTGATACGTTGTCCGCATCAATTAATACTGCAAATCTTCTTTCACATTGTTCCATAGATATGTTCACTTTCTTATTTTATTTCTTACTATATCCAGTGTAACATATCACAGGAGGGGCTTCAAGAAAAAGTGAGCGACAAACATGCACAATCGTATAATTTTCTGCACGTATGTCAGCTTAAATAGGTCTTCATGCTCTTTAAAGCATTTTTTTCCAGACGGCTGACCTGTGCCTGGCTGATGTGGATTTCCTCGGCCACCTCGGTCTGGGTCTTTCCTTCAAAGAACCGCATATCGATAATATGGCGTTCCCGCTCCGGCAGACGTTTCATGGCTTCCACCAGTGACAGGTCCTCCACCCAGTTTTCCTCCAGGTTTTTCTTGTCGCTGATCTGGTCCATTACATAAAGCGGGTCGCCGCCGTCCGTGTACACGGGCTCGTAAAGACTGACGGGTGTCTGTATGGCATCCAGTGCATAAGTGATATCTTCTTTGGACACACCGATTTCCTGGGCTATTTCCATGAGGGTGGGTTCTTTGGAATTGACCCTTGTCAGCTGTTCCCTTGCATAGAGGGCTTTATAGGCCGTATCCCTGAGGGAACGGCTTACGCGTATGGAATTGTTGTCGCGCAGGTATCTGCGGACCTCGCCCAGTATCATGGGAACCGCATAGGTAGAGAATTTAACATTCTGGGTGATGTCAAAATTATCAATGGCTTTAATCAGGCCGATGCAGCCAATCTGAAACAGGTCATCTATGTTCTCCTGGCTGTTTGAAAACCGCTGTATTACGCTTAGTACCAGGCGCAGGTTCCCTTTAATGTACTGCTCCCTGGCGTTTTTATCTCCGTTCAGTATCCTCTTGAATAGTTCCTCTTTTTCTTCATTACTCAGTAAAGGCAGCTTGGCGGTATTGACTCCGCAAATCTCAACTTTGTAGCCCGACATAATCCTTACCTCCGTTATATTGCCATACATCCTGACATAAAAAAATGGCAGGACTGCACTGGATGAATCTGCTATAACGAAATGATGTACGGATTCGGATGGTTTTATACGATTTGGGGGTAGAAAAAGATTTCCATTTTTTGTATTTCGAAGATGTAAAGGGAGAGGACGGCGGCGGTGCTGATTCATTTATCAGCGCCGCCGCCGTCCTTTGAAGGATTTTGGACGTAATAATGAAGGGCCGCCAATCATATATATGTAAAAAACATATATGAGGTATCCATGCAGACCATAACACAGTACATGTTGACGGACCAGATGGAGTACCAGGGAATACCGGTCCTGAACTGCCAGATCCGATATCCCCAGTTTTCCAGTACTTGCAGTCAGGACAGCTCATGGCAGGTCAATGAGTTCTACCGTTCCATGGCAGAGGAAAAGGGGGCATACTGCCGCAGCAGCCTGTATCCGGAGGCGGTCAGCGCATTTGAATACAGCCGTACCGGCAATTTCCCCTTTTTCCCCTATGAATTTGATATAGGTTATACGGTGACATATAATGATGGTTGTTTTGTCAGCCTGTATTTTGACCAGTATGAATTTACGGGAGGCGCCCACGGCTCGACCAGACGCACATCCCAGACCTGGGATTTTGAAACCGGACGCCAGCTTGGGTTAGGCAGTTTTTATCCGGATTACCCAGACTATATAAGGGATATCCAAAGCTGGATTGAGTACGAGATTGCCGGGAGGCTTAAATCAGAACCTTCCACGTATTTTGAGGATTATCCTGAATTGCTGCGAAGCACATTCCAGGCCGGGAATTTCTACCTTACGCCTCAGGGCATTGTGGTGTATTACCAGCAGTATGACATTGCACCTTATTCCACCGGAATAACGGAATTCCTCCTGCCTTTTTCAGGGACAGACTCGTGACACGGAGGATGGTCCATGCACACGGACCCTCACACGGCAAACAAAGAAACAGCGCCGGGATTTGAACCCCTGGGCGCTGTTTTTTTGTGATGTCTTACTGGGTATTCTTCCGGTACAGGATTAATAATCCTTTTAGCAGAAGCGCGTCATCCACTATGATATTGTGGCGGCACAGCGGCGCGATGAACCTGGACAGGCCGCCTGTGGCGATAATCGTTGGGACCTCGCCCAGCTCCAGCGCCATGCGGTCCAGGATGCCGTCTATCATATCCACATTGCCGTAGATGATGCCAGACCTCATGCAGTCAATGGTATTCTTACCGATGACATGGCTTGGGACCTCCAGGCTGATGTAGGGAAGCTGGGCTGTCTTGCTGCTCAGGGAATTGAGGGAAACCTTGAGTCCGGGCAGGATGACGCCCCCGATATAATTTCCCTTCTTGTCCACCGTGCAAAGGGTTGTGGCAGTGCCCATGTCAATGACAACAAGGGGCAGGGGATGCTCATGGCTGGCAGCCACCGCGTCCACAATCTGGTCGCTTCCAACGGTCTTGGGGTTGTCCATGATGATGTTCATGCCGGTCTTCATGCCGGAACCCACCAGCAGGGGGGATATGCCGGTGACCTTTTTAACGGCGCTCATGATGGTGGAGTTAAGGGGAGGGACCACGGAAGACAGGATGGCGCCTTCAATGGAGGAAACATCAATCTGGTTCATCTCCAGGATGTTCTTAAAACTCACCGCGTATTCCGTGTCCGTGCGGCCCTGGTCCGTGGTGACCCGCTCTATAAAATAGGTTTTTTCTTCATCAATACCTCCGATTACCGTGTTGGTATTGCCCATGTCAATCGCTAAAATCATGCAGGGGAACTCCTTTCCATTGGAAAAAATATATGATATACTTTATCATGGATTGTACCATAGAAAGACTTGAAAAACAACAGTTACAATCCCAAGGGAGGAAGCTATGCTAAAAGGAAAGACCGTACTTCTGGGAGTAACAGGCAGTATTGCCGCATATAAGATTGCCATTCTTGCCAGCATGCTGGTCAAGCAGGGGGTAAAGGTGCATGTGCTGATGACAAGGAATGCAACCAACTTCATCAACCCCATAACATTTGAAAGCCTGACCGGCAATAAGTGTCTGGTGGATACATTTGACAGGAACTTTGAGTTCAGCGTGGAGCATGTGGCCCTTGCAAAGCAGGCGGATGTTGTGATGGTGGCCCCTGCCTCGGCCAATGTAATCGGCAAGATTGCCCATGGCATTGCGGACGACATGCTGACCACCACCATCATGGCGTGCAGGTGCAGGAAAATCATTGCCCCGGCCATGAACACCAATATGTATGAGAACCCGATCCTTCAGGATAATCTGGAAATCTGCCGCCGGTACGGCATGGAGGTCATTGCGCCGGCCTGCGGTTATCTGGCCTGCGGGGATACGGGGGCCGGCAAGATGCCGGAGCCCGAAGTGCTGTACTGGTATATACTGAGGGAGGCCGGATATCCCAAGGACCTGGCAGGAAAGAAGATCCTTGTAACCGCAGGGCCTACCAGGGAAGCCATTGACCCGGTACGTTTCATTACCAACCATTCCACTGGAAAGATGGGGTATGCCATTGCCAGGATAGCAGCATACCGCGGCGCGGATGTCACGCTTGTCAGCGGACCCGTGGATCTTGAACCGCCCCTGTTTGTGGATGTGGTTCCGGTGGAGAGCGCCCGACAGATGTATGAGGCTGTAACAGGGCGCAGCCATGGGCAGGACGTGATTATAAAGGCAGCGGCTGTGGCTGATTACCGCCCGGCTTTTGTTGGTGCTGAGAAGATTAAAAAGTCTGACAGTGACCTTTCCATTGCCTTGGAACGTACGGATGATATCCTTGGCTGGCTGGGCAGTCATCGGGAGGCCGGACAGTTCCTGTGCGGTTTTTCCATGGAGACCCAGAACATGCTGGAGAATTCCAGGGCAAAGCTTGAGCGGAAGAACATTGACATGATTGTGGCCAACAACCTGAAGGTGGAGGGCGCCGGATTCGGAACGGACACCAACGTGGTGACCATCATTACCAGGCACGGGGAGAAGGAACTTCCCATGATGGGCAAGGAAGAGGTGGCGGACGCACTGCTGACCGAAATCATGGCCTGCCAAACAGGCCTTGGGGAATAAGGGACGCTGAGTGACAAAAGTACAGGAGTAGTGCCCATGAAAGGTAAGTTGCGCTTGCTGGACCATTTCAACAATATGAAGATAGGCAGGAAGATCATGTCCGCGTTTGTCATGGCGTCCATCGTGCCTATTTTAACCATTCAGTTCATTGGCTACAACATGAATTCCAATTCCCTGAAACGCAAGATTGACACGCTGATGGTAGACAACCTGACCCAGCTGTCGGAGCGCGTGGACCTGACCATGGATATATACTCAAACCTGGTTTATCAGATATATGTGGATGATAAAATCATTGAAAATGTCAACACCCTGCTCAATGGGAATGGGGAGGGCAGGGAGGTGGCTTTCCATGCCATTTACAACCGGCTGCAGCAGGCGGAGAAATCCGTCAGGGGCATCCGGAGCATCAGTGTGATCTGTGCCAATGGGCAGTCTGTTACCTATGATGCGGGCACGGGTTCCTCCATCGAGAACCTTTGGGATGACTATGGGGATCTGCGGGAAATCGCGCCTTACCGTGACGTACAGGGAATTCCGGGCATGCTGGTGACGCCCACCACCAGGCACAAGGGATATGATGGGGATGCGTTTTATTTCCATATTTCCAAATGCATGTATGACTATAACAACCTGGACAGGGGAACCATTGCCACCATTGTCATGAGCGTGGATGAGAGCGTGCTGCGGGACATATGCGCGGTGGCCATTGCAGAGGATGAGGCTGAGTATAACATTAATTTCATTACGGATACCAATGGATTCGTCATATCCTATCCCAATTCCTTTTATACGGGAATCAGCATGAACCCCAAGCTGACCGTGCAGGAATTTGTCCAGGTGACAGGGCTGCTTAAGGGGCAGAACACGGCTGTTAACAAGTATGTCAACGGGCACAGGGGATGGGTCTATTATAATGTCTATAACAAGGATTACATGATGAGGGATATCAGGAACAACCAGATCATGTTCATCCTTATCAGCCTGGCGGCCATCCTGTTTTCCAGCGTCCTCATCAGCTACATCGTGCGCAGGATCGGCAGTTCGGTTGCCCTGATTATAGACGGTATCGACCAGGTGAAGGAGGGGAACCTGAACGTATCCGTGGCACTGGACAGCAAGGACGAACTGGGGCAGATTGCCAGCAATTTCAATGATATGACAGGCAAGGTCAGGAACCTGATTGCCGAGGTCTCAGAGGCAAAGGATAAGCAGAAGGATGCGGAAATCCGTGCCCTGGAAGCCCAGATCAACCCGCATTTCCTTTATAATACCCTGGATTCCATCAACTGGATGGCCATTGAAAAGGAAGAGTACGGGATTAGCCGCATGCTGCGCAATCTAGGGGTCATCCTGCGCTACAGCGTGAACAGGAGCAACCAGATGGTCAGCGTGACAGAGGTGGCTGACTGGCTGGAGAAATACATAAGCCTTCAGCAGATGCGGTTCAACCAGTCCTTCCGGTTTGAACTTAATGTGGTTGAGGCAGCAGGGAGCGTAAGGATATATAAGCTGCTTCTGCAGCCCTTTGTGGAAAATGCAGTCATCCATGGATTTAAGGGCATGGAGAAGGGAGGCGTGCTGCGGGTGGACATATTCCTGTCCGACACCGGGGAGCGGCTCAATATCATCATTGAGGACAATGGAAAAGGGATGCCCCGGGAGATGGCGGAGTCCTTTAATGTGCGCGAACAGGCTGTAAGGGACGAGGGCGGAAGCATCGGCCTGCACAATGCGTTTGCGAGGATGGACATGTATTACGGCAGGGAGGCTGTGTGGAATGTCAACAGCATCGAGGGCATGGGGCTGTCTCTTATACACATCTCCGAGCCCACGAGACATGCG